>SESF01012514.1_pt1 | contig 29361 bp, 27 predicted proteins | sample 3171521 | NCBI WGS metagenome assembly SESF01 (sample SAMN10866945, study PRJNA518727) | freshwater metagenome | biome: subpolar coniferous forest; feature: holomictic lake; material: water; isolation source: holomictic Lake 227, 6 m and 8 m depth | place: Canada: near Kenora, Ontario | collected...
CAATCAGGCAATCTATTTCTCATCACTCGACAAACCACCTGCGATTGCTTAGGTCTTAACCGTGAGCAAGAAGACTCGAATGAGAGAATGTCCGGCCGCAGGCCGCCCGATAGAGGCCTTTGAGTGCGCCGCGGGGCGGCACACGTCCTATGCCTGCCCTGAGGCTTGTCCATTCAACGTGTTCGCGACGGCCAGCTATGAAAAGTTTCAAGCCATCGAACGCTCCGCTGACGAGAAATTCTTCGGGTGGCTTACGGCCCACGTGGCCGACCGGGCACAGCTCGAAGCCGACATGCGCCGGTTGGTGTCCGACCGGCCAGGTTCAGGTTACTATCATCGTCTGGCGTGGCATGGAATTTACCGGGTTGGGCCCAGCGGCGAGACGTGCCTCGGGGAGTGGTCCAAGGCGGGGTTCCCCGGTCTGGCGGTGGACGAGCAGGTGATGATGCGGTGCCGGATGCACATGCACCCGGCGATGCTTGAAGTGCATCGCGTTATGGATAACCTGCGCGTCGAGGTGGTGGACTTGTTGGACCCGGAACGTGGTCCCTTCGTGGTCGTGGACGCCGGCTTTGCCCGCCAGGTCGTCCGGTTCGAGGTCTATGCCGCGCACACCATCCCCTTGCCGCATTATACGCGGTTGCTCGGCACGTGCGTGCTGATACCCAATTTTCATCCATTAGCGCCGGAAGAGGTCATCCAGGAAATCATCCGCCACCTGGGCGGTCCCGGGGAAAACCCCGGCCGGCGGGCCTGGCTGGCCGAACATTACGAGGAATTTGAGAAGGCGCTTATGGCGGTGGCGCTGGCCCGGCGCCGGGCGATGTTTGACGCGCTCGACGGCCAATTTGGCAAGGCGGCTTATGCGCTGGCGCGACCCATCGCCGAGTGCAAGGCGCAACTGGCGACGGTGCCGGAGATTGCCGATGACCCTCTGACCGAGGCAGAGCAACAGGAGGGGTTCACGGAGGGCCGGGTGTGGTTCGCGGGATCGTCCGATCGTGAGAAACAACCGACGGGCGACGGGGCGGTTATTGGCAGGATTCTGATTAGCCTGGGCCACTGGCGGTTGGAAGCCCTGGGTGCCGGCCGGTTGGCACGATTCCGGGAACGCTTCGAGCAATTGATGGGGCAGCGGGTCACGTTCAAGGGCGAGCGGCTGGACGATTTGGGGGCACGCCTGCGGATGAATGAACCGAAGTTCGATCCGGCGCTCGTGCCACCAAGCTTGCTGCGGGAAACGCCCAGACTGGCGGTAACGAGCAGTAGGGTCGCGATCCCGCCCGGCACAGTCCCGACCGATGCCACCGCCGCCGGAATCATTAACGACCGGCAGCAGGGCATCCTGGACGAGCCGATCCCCGCGCTGGATCACAAGACGCCACGCGCCGCCGCGTCCGACCCCGCCTTGCGCCCGCAGTTGGTCCGGTGGATGAAGTTCTGGATTTCGCAAACCGACCGCCGCAACCTGGAAACCGGGCGCAACGATGACACCAACTGGATGATTCGCGAACTGGGGCTTACCGAGATTCTGTTCGAGCCGCCGCCGCCGCGCCCGCGTCGGGCGCCCCCACGGGAAGTCACCGACGAGGGTGAGGATGACCTGCCGCTTTAGTTGAGCGGAGCCGCCAGCCCGAATTGTTGACGATGGTGTTGGCCCTCACCCTGGCGTGGCTGGCGGAGGCCCCATCCGAACTCCGGGCGCGTGAGGGGGCAAGGATAATCGGATGGGGTTCATGGTTTCAGGGGAAGGTTAGACCCGACTGACGTCGGGTGCTACGAGGGTTGGGGTTGGGGCGTGGGAAAAGCCCTGCTCATCGCCGCCCTCGGGGCGGTGGTGGATACGCTCGACGAAGCAGCCCGCTCGGGCTACTAAAGCTTGAACTGCGGTATCTTCTTGAGCTCGCCTTCCTTCATGGCGGACTGGTGAGCGACGATGCCGGCGACGGTCATGTTCAGGGCTTGAGCCACATCCACCAGCGGCTTGCGGTTCTGGAGGATTGCCGTGACGAACTCGTTCATGAGGTAGCCATGCGACCCGCCGTGGCCGCCGACTTCCACACCGGGCGGCAGTGACGGACGTTTGGTATCAGGCAGGGTCTTCTCCAGCCCTTCGTACTTGCCATAGTAGGAGCCTTTCTGCCCGCGGATGCGGCCCTTTTCTCCGCCGTCACCGGGGGAGTCCCAACTGACCGCCATCCGCGACATGCCGCCTTCGCTGGTGCGAAAGAGGGCGATTTCCGTGCCGAAAGGATTCTTGTAAACGTTGTTCTTCGGCTGAAGGTGCTCAATCAAGCTCGGCATGGCCATGCAGGACACTTCGGTGAAGCTGCCCCCGGTCGCGCCGACGTAGTAAGCGTTGGAGTGGGTCGGGTACCATTGCGGCGGCAGGCCGATGCGCCAGCCCTTGTACGAGTCAATGGGGGTGGACATGTAGTGGTAATACTCGCCCTCGGAATAAAGCAGCTTGCCGAGCCCGCCGGCATTATAGATCTGCCGCATCGCGTAGAGGTCCTCGTGGAAGTAGGAGGTCTCGAACATCATGTACTTGAAGCTGCTGGCTTTGACGGCCTCGAATAGCTTGTGGGCGTCTTCCAGCGACCCAAACACCGCCGGCACGGCGGAGGCGACGTGCTTGCCGTGCTTGAGCACCTCGATACAGTGCCGCGCGTGGCTGGGAGCATCGGTGGCTACGAACACGGCCTCGATGCGGTCGTCTTTGACCAGTTCTTCGAGCGAGGGATACGTCTTCGCGCACCGGACAACCTTTGACAGGGCGGCACAACGATCAGGAATCAGATCGCTGACCGCCACCACCTCGACGTTCGGATGGGACTGGAATCCGAACGCTGCGGAGAACTGGCAAACGCCGTAGCCCACCAGACCCACGCGAATCTTGCGGTCGGAGATAGGTTTCCAGCCTTTGGCGGCGTTCGCATCGGTGGGGGCCTGCTCGAACCCTTGAATCACCTTCTCCTGAGCTCGGGCCGTTGGCGTGAGGGCCAAGGCCGCGGAGCCCAGACCCACTGTTCCCAGGAACGACCGTCGCGTAAGCGAGCTGAGGGTGGAATACTTCTCTGACGCCGCACGGCGGTCAGAGCCAGATTGGTTGTCGGATTTCATGCGTGGAAGCATGTCCCGCCCCGAAGCCGCGTCAATCCAGAAATTCAAGCATACTTCCCTTGTGAGTGATATGGGGTGAACACCCCACACTCCATGCCGACGTTGACGGACTTCCTCGCGGTGTTAGACTACGGGCGACGATGCGAACGCATAAACCAGTCGCCCGTTGCACACTCAACCCACCGAGAACTTTATGAAGACCCATCACCTAAGCCGCCGCCAGTTTCTTGGACGCTCCGCCGGCGCCGCCAGTGCGCTGCTGCTAACCACCGGCCCGTGGTTCCGTGCGGCGGCTGCCACGAAGCGGACAGCCGTAGACCAGGTCGCCCTCGGCAAGACCGGGCTCAAGCTCAGCCGCCTGGGCTTCGGCACCGGCAGCAACAGTGGCGAGGTGCAACACGCCCTGGGCCAGGAAGGTTTTAACAAGCTCATCCGCTATGCCTACGACCAGGGCATCACGTATTTCGACTGCGCGCAGACCTACCGCACCTTCGAGTGGCTCGGCGGCGCGATCAAGGGCCTGCCCCGGGAAAAGCTGTTCATCCAGTCCAAGATTCCCGGCCAACCCGAGAAGATACTGGAGGTCATCGACCACCACCGGAAGGTCTATGATACGGATTACGTGGACAGCATGCTCATTCACTGCATGGTCAAAGACCGCTGGACCGACCAGTGGAAGCGCATCATGGACGCCTACGACGAGGCCAAGGAGAAGAAGTGGATCCGGGCCAAGGGTGTCTCCTGCCACAGCCTGCCTGCCCTGCGCGCCGCCACTGCCTCCGATTGGACCGACGTGCACCTGGTCCGCGTCAATCCGCAAGGCGCCCACATCGACGGCGAGAATGAGGAGGTCTGGGACAACAAGCCGCACGAGGCGTCACCCGTGCTGGGGGAGTTAAAGACCATGCGCGCCAAAGGCCACGGCGTCATCGCCATGAAGATCATCGGCAACGGCGACTTCACCAAAGAGGAAGACCGCGAGAAATCCATCCGCTTCGCCATGAGCCGGCCGGAGCTGGATGCTGTGGTCATCGGCTTCAAGAGCACCGCTGAGATTGACGAAGCCATTCGGCGGATGAACCAGGCGCTGGCGGAGGGTTGAAGTCAAATCCGAAGGCCGAAATCCGAAACAGGTTTCTGCGGCTATCACAATCGTCATGCAGTTATTCGGATCGTCTCGGTGGTGACAAATAATGATCGAACTCACGTTCGATGCTACTTTCGGCCTTCGGATCTCCTTCGGGTCTCGGGTTTCGGGTTTCGGATTTCGCCCGGGCCGGCGGTCTTCGCCCTTGACCCGGACCCCTAACTGCACGAGACTGAGGTGTGATCACTTCGGGGGCGTACTGGTTTCGACTTGGGAGACGCGCCAGAGGCGGCATGCCGAGGATGGTTCGTTGGCCTCGTTAAACACCGGACCGAAAATTAACAGCTAATCAAGAACTAGCTCTCGCGGCCTAAGGCCACGACGTTCGTCGGCGGACACCTGCTACGCCGGCAGAACGCAACAGCAGGTTAGGTCGGGTGCGGCGCCTGCGCGCATCCGATTGAATCTCTTATCCTGCGGGCTAGGCTGGGCGATTCGGTGTCAGGCCGTCATCGTCCGGTAGAAAACTCTCTCCTGACTAAGCATGTAGTCGCGGCTGGCAACTTTGCCAAGGACGCGGGTTCAACTCCCGCCGCCTCCACCACCTTTTTCTTAAGTATTTTAAGAAAAAGCTTGTGCTCCTGACAGATTCCTGACAGAATCGCCCCATGAGTAAACCTAAGTTCCCAATGGTGGTGAAACGGGGCCACACCATCGTCAAAATCTACCTGACTCCTTCACGCGGTTTCGAGGCTTTCACGGTCGTTTCCTACCTGGGGGATAGGCGCCAGCGGAAGACTTTCGCTGACCTCAACCTGGCGAAGACGGAAGCGGCAATGATAGCCAATCGGCTGTCGGCGGGCGAACTGAATGCGCTGACGCTCACCAACCATGACGGGCTGGCTTACGCGCGGGCGGTCGAGGCGCTGAAGCCTACCGGGGTGCCGCTGGAGATGGCGGCGATGCAGTTCGCCGAAGCGTTTAAGCTGCTGGAGGGCGCTTCCCTGCTGGAGGCGGTGCGTTACTACGTGAAACAGAATCCGCTTCGGGCGCCGACGCCGGTGCCCCAGATCGTAAAGGAGCTGCTGCTGGCGAAGGAGGCCGATAGGATGAGCGGGGTCTATGTGAAAGACCTGCGCGGCCGGCTGGGACGGTTTGCCAAGAAGTTCAAGGGCCCGATCGGTTTGGTGACGAGCGCGGAGATCGAGGACTTCCTGCGCGGGCTCAAGTCGCAGTCCAACGACGAGGAGCAGGCCGGAAAGGCGTTGTCAGGAAAATCACGGAATAACTACCGGCGGGCGATCGGGACGCTGTTCTATTTTGCTGAGTCCCGCGGGTACCTGCCGAAGGGCATGGCCCAGGTGGATTCGGTGGCGCTGGCGCGGGAGGAGGAAACCGAGATCGAGATTTTCCGGCCAGGGGAATTGGAGCGGGTTCTGGAGCTGGCCGAACCGGCGCTGATTCCGTTCCTGACGATTGGCGCGTTTGCCGGGCTGCGACACGCGGAGATTCAGCGACTGGATTGGTCGGAAGTGCGGCTGGACGAGAACCTGATCGAGATCAAGGCCAGCAAGGCGAAGACAGCGAGCCGGCGGCTGGTGCCGATTCTGCCGAACCTGAAGGCGTGGCTGGAGAAGCAGCGCCAGCCAGAGGGCAAGGTGTGCGAGTATGTCAACGTGCCGAAGCAGTTGATGTGGCTGTCCGAGTCCGTGGATGCGGCGCTGCGGAAGGAAGAGCCGCCCAAGGCGTTCTCCTGGAAACACAACGCGCTGCGGCATTCGTTCATCAGCTACCGGGTGGCGCAGATTCAGAATGTGGCGCAGGTGGCGCTGGAAGCGGGCAATTCGCCCCGGATGGTGTTCTCGAACTATCGCGAGCTGGTCCGGCCGGCGGATGCGGAGAAGTGGTTTGGAATCACGCCGGCCAGCGTCGAGGCAGCGAAAGCGGAGCGGGAGCGGAAGGCCGCGGCCGCGAGCCAGGTGCCAGAGAATGTGGTGCCGTTGCCGGGGGTGGCAGCGGCGTGAGTGGCCAAGGGCGAGGAATGGGGGTAGGTTGGGGGATGCGAGGCCTGCGACTAGTTGCGGGGGTGGGGTTAGCTCTGCTGGTGGGGTGTGCCCTTCTCACGATGAGTGGGACCGCGGCCCCGCGCGCCGGGGATAGCCGCACTTTACTTTGGCCGGCGCGTGTGGTCGAATGGGCCGCCGCCGCTTTTACGGCGGATTACCTCAATCGGATTGAGTCTGACATGCACTCGGGGCGCATCATTATTGGACAGCAGCCACCGGCCCAGGCCGCCCAGGCTCAGCCTGCAGGCGGGACTCTGGCACCGGGGGATTTGCTGGTGCGCGAGGTGGCGCTGATTTCCCATGGCGGGCCGGTAGAGGCACCGGAGGGGATAGTTTATAGCACACAGCCACGGACGGCGCTGGACCTGGATGGGAACCACTACGTCACGAAGGGCACGGGGGATGTAGGTATGGTGGTGGCGGAATTGGTTGGTTACAAGCTGGCGGAACTGCTCAAGATTCCGGTACCCGGCTTTGGGGTTGGCCGTTTTGGGGCTGATGGCGAGCCGCTTTTTGTCTCGGAGATGGTCGGAGACGCCCAGCGCGACGTGGCCCCTTGGCTGAAGAAGAAGCTGGTGACGAATGGGGATGCGGTACTAAGATTGCTTGCTCTTGACGTGTGGATAGCGAACAACGACAGAAACATGGGCGGGCTGTTGGGGCGGCCAGTGCAGTCTGAGCCAGGCAAAATCGAGATCGTTGCGATTGATTTTGAAAAGGCTCAGGTTGTGCGGCACGACACCCCATTAGTGGGCATCCCGTTGATGAACCCCAAGGCTTTCTGGCCTACGGGGACGCTAGGGAAGCTGTGCCGTGAGGTCTTGAATCTGGACGTTGGCATCGTAACCGAGTTCGCGGGATTTACTGATGGGCAGGTGGGCCAAGTGGTTGATAGTTGCGTGGCGGCGGTTGGGGATGGCTTCACGAGACGTGATTCGGTCTGCTTCACGCTTAGGAAGCGGCTGGCGAAATTGACCGATCTTGTCAAGGAGGCTTGGGCATGACGGCGCATTACCGAGTTATCCGTTATTCGCCGGCGCCGGAATTTGTCGAGCCGGTGAATGTGGCGCTGCTGCTGGTGGATGAGAAGGCGCGGCTGCTGCAGGATGAGCGGTTCTCGAAGTTGGAGTGTATTTCGGGCGAGGCTGACGCCGCGCTGTTGCGCTTCTATTTGGAAGAAATCGAAGAGGAGCTACGGCGAGGCAAGCCCGAGGATGCACACTTGCTGCTAAAGGGGCGGACAAGCCAGCTTATGCTGGGCGAGCCACGCGAGGTGGTCGGCGGCTTTTCAGACGACGTGGAGCGGATGCTGATCGAGACATACCTGCGGAAGTCGCGCAAGGCCCGGGCCGCCGAGTCACAGCGGCACTACATTGACACTTTGCTGGACGGGTTGTTGAAGGACCGGGTGCATGTATCGCCAAAGCCGTTTTTGAAGCGGGCGACGCCGCGGGACTTTCTTTCTGATGAGGCGAGGAAGCGGCTGGTGAGTAACGGCTTCTCGGTGTCGCGGGTACTGAGCGCGCAGCGCGGCCTGGTGCTGCTGGACGGGCTGAACCTCGGAGCGAGCGAGGCGGCGGCGCGGAATCGCGCACAGGAAATCGGATACGCCTACGACGCTATGCAATCGGTGCGGAAGTATCTGCGCGATGTTGAGTCAAAGGAATTGTTCCGGGCGTCGGTTGTGTTCCACGGGGAGCGGATGGAGCAGAATCCGAAGCTGGCCTATGCTGTTCGGAACCTGAGACGGGATTCGGACCTGGTAATTGATGCGCGGAACCCCGGGGAAGAAAAGGGATTGGCCGACAAGGTCGCCGAGGTGACGCAGGGCGAATTGGTGTGAAGGGCAGAGGCGCCCTCCGCGATTGACCTGCCCGGCCAGGGCTAGGGGCTTGGCGGCGGCCACATGGGGCCGGGGAGCGTGTGGGAGCGCAGGAACTTCTCCACGGCGGCGACGGAGTAATAGACGTGGCCGCCACCACGGCGGGCGAGCGGATTGGCTTTGAAGCGCGGGATGCGGGCGCGGTCGAACCATTCACGGAGCGTGTCGCGGGATGGCGGCGGGCTCAGGAAGGCCGGGATCGTGGTTTCGAGCAGCACGTCGAGCGTGGCGAGGCGAACGTTAAGTGGAGGTTGCATGTGCCGGGAGTGTGGCAGGGATGCAGTTCCAAGGAAGCGAAGCTTTCGGGGGCGCCGCCCGCGCTAAGGGCTAGAGGCTTGCCCCGCTTTACCCGGCCAGGCAGCGGCTGTGGGTCTGGCGCGGCGCGAGAGCAACATCGGGCGAAGGCGACAACACCCTAGAGGCAAATGGGAGCCTAGGTGGCTGGTGGCTGGCGCTACGGGCGCGCAATGAGCGGGGTAGATCGGGAGGTTGCTACGGCAGGAGCGGCCGGGGGATGGGCTGGGGCCGGAGCTACCACGCTCGCCGGCCAAATCGGCTCGTTGCCCACTAGCGGTCTTTTTTTGGGCTGAAAGTGACAGGGCTTGAGCAGGTGGGCCTTCTCCTTGGTAAGACTACTGGTGATGAAGTTGTGCCGCGTGCGCCAGTAGGTAATCGCGTCTGTAACCTCCCATTCGGGATTAACCTGCATCGACTGAAGGATTCGTGACAGGGTTGTACAGAAATAATAATGCAAGTTCTCCAAGAGGCGGGCGACGTGGGGCACCTCTTCTCCCTCGTGAATAATTAGGTTGCGCGCTCTATATATACGGTACAGGTGCCACTCGACCCGCTTCGCCGTCAGTTTCAGCTCGCTTGCCAAGAGCTGTGGCTGGCTCATGAGCTTCCAGAGCGTGAAGATCCGATAACGGAGGTAGGCGTTTTCCTTGGTGAATAACAGTAGCTCCTCTGGGTGGGGATGGCCTTCAGGCTTGGCCAGCGCAAGCATCAACCTCTCGCTGGAAAGCCCCTTCTCGTCCTCGGGGAATCCTGCTCCGTATTTGCCGCCCGAGATGCCGCGATGTCTGATGAGCAGCTTCGATGTATAACTCAACACTTTCGAGGTCCGACGCCAAGCCACCATTGGAACAACGGCCTTGCAGACGCCGTCCATGATGGACTGCGCATCCTCGCGCGTCGTCAGGCACTCTAGCGCTGACCACAGGTTCACCAGTCGAACTCGCGCGGCGGCGCTGGTCTGTGCCAGTGAGTAGTGCTCCAGGGCGTTGAGTACCCGGCCGCTGAAGCGTTTCTCATCGGCCTCGCCGATCAGTTGCTTAGATAGGTACTGTGCGCTCTTCTTCGGCCTCTTCTGCCAAGACCACTCCTGCTGTGGGCTAACCAGGACGGATTGGGCCTGTGCGTCAGTTACCAACACCTCATCGCGGAAGGAGAGGGTGGCGTGGCTGTAGAAATTAAAGATGTCAAGGGCTGTTCGAATGCGACGGATTGCAGCGCGGGCTGCTGCCAGTGGATTGGCCCCTTGCTCCTTAATGGAGAGGCAGACATCACTCGCGGTCAGCTCCCGGAACTTAGCGCAACTGTCGCCCTCGGGAAAGTGCTTCGAGGGCAAGATGGTGAATTGGGCCTTGCGACCGATTACCCGGAGCTCTTCGAGGGTCCCTTTTACGGCCAGAATGCATGTGTACTCCTGACTGGTCGGCTGGGAGGCCTTGATAATGTCGGCAACTATCTCGCCCGGCTGCCGGGCGAGATTGGCTTCGGCATAGAGGGGCTTGTAATGCTCTTCTGTCCTTCCTGCGCGCAGGGCGACTGTGCCGACGCGTTTCAGTGCTTCGATAGCCACTTCCTTCTTTTCGGGCAGGGTAGCGGCTGAGTCTTCCAGTGCTTTGATGGCTCGGGTCTCAAACTCCTTCCGGCGTGCCTGCAGCAGCTTCGCGATAGAGGCAGCGTCGATGATGTTGGGCTCCGTTGCTAGCTGCTCCAGAACGCCTCCGTAGTTGTCGCTGATGCTGGCCGTGAAGGACCTCTCGGCTTCGCATGCTTGCTTCAGCTCCTCTTGAAGGAGCCGCAGGTGCTTCTCCCACTTCTGGGACTTTACTGCCCTACCGGCGACGCTTGCCACTTCGTCTACAAGGGCGGGAATATCCAGCAGCTTGGGCTGGTATGTGTCGGGAGCGTCGGGCGAGAACATCTCGTGCCACTGGAACAGCAGGAGGGTAGTGCCCTGGTCTGCCTGGCGCAGTGATTGAATGGGAAATGAGAGCATAAAAAAAGTGCAAGCTGCTAAGCTTGCACTAAAAGTTTTGGGCCGGGGGCCACTTTCAGACTTGCGTCTTCCTGCGGCCGAAGGCCCGTTAAATTGTCCGCGGGGTCACCGCTGGGTAGAATATCGGCAGCATTCCGAACCTTTGCAAGTGGAAAAGTCAACAAAATGCAGAGCATTGAGGGGTGGCGCAGCATTACTTGCGGAGTTCGTTGAGCGGGACCCAATCGCCGGGGGCGCGCTCGTATTGCCAGAAGGTCCAGCCGTTGCAGGTCGTGCGCTTGACCGCGGCGGCGCCGGCCAGGGATGGCGAGGTGTAAACTTTGCCGTTGAAGCGGATGGTGCCGGCGCGGGCAACCGTGGCGTGGAGGGTTTCACCTTTGCACCGGGCGCGGAGCTTCAGGGGGCCTTTGATGTAGGCGGCCAGAATGGGGGAGCGACCGTCCGTCGGGGCCGCCGGCTGCGGGGTCGGATGGCGGGGAGTGGAGAGGCCGAAGAGGTCCTGCATTTCGAGCTGCCACGAACGCTTGGCGTCTCGGGCGAAGCTGCGGCGGAGGTCTTCGGACTTGGCGAATTTGCCCTTCTGCTTGTTGCCCTTGGTTTTGACGATGCGCAAAAGCAAAGATTCCAGCTCTCGGAGATGGCTGTCGCCGATTGTGAAATAGACGCTGAACCGATCCCAGGACTGGGCGTGGCGATCTTTCAGGTGGTGGCCCAGACGAGTGCGGAGGTTTGAGGCGAGACCGACGTAGTAGAGTTTGCCCCGGCGGTAGAGGGCGTAAACGCCGTGGCGGTTGCGGACGTATTGGCGGATGAGGTGCTGGTACTTTTCCAGCGCCTGCCGCGAGATGTTTTCCAGGTGCTGACAGACTAATGATGCGTGCCGTGCCATACAGTATCCTCGCTGAACGTGGTGGCAGGATAGGGGCCAGCGGCTGTGCCGTCAATTTGCGTTTCGGCGGGCAGGTTTGCGTGGCTGGGGGAATCGCGGGGGGCGTGCCGGGCGGCGGCTTTCGGCTACGGATCGGCCTCCGGATTGCCTTGCTCGTAACCGAGCTGCCAGAAGTACATGTCGACCAGCTTCATGAGTGGGTAGCGGATTTTCGAGGGAATCAGGTCACCGGCCTGGGGGACCACCGGCGAATCGGCGGTTGCGGTCGAGCGAAACACCGTGGCGCAGCGAACCTTCGGGGTCCGAGATTGAAATCCGGGATGAGGCACGCGCCACACTCATCTCCTTTATTTCCCCGATTTCCTGCGATTGTCGTCCTTGCACAGCATCTGGCAGTTGGCCGCGTTCGTCTTTCCGCCCTCGTGCCAGGGCTTGACGTGATCGCCTTCCATTTCGTCCAGCTCAAACTTCTTCTTGCACTTGACGCAGACCCCCTTTTGCCTTTCGTACGCTTCCCGCTTCATGTTGTCGGTGAACCCGCGGAGGTTCAGGTGTCTTTCATCCTGGTCCAGGACGTACGGGTAAATTCCCGACTTGCGGTCCACGTCGTCGTCCATCATCAACTTCGTGATCTCTTTCTCCAGCTTCTCCGTATCAAACTCTTTGTCCTTGAACTGATTGTAGAGAACTCCCCAGTCCACCCCTTTCATCTCTCGCCGATACTCCGGAAACGTCGCTTTCACCCAGCCGATGACCTTCTGAAAGTATTGCCACAGCGGCGCCGCGTTCTTGTCGTGCTGATGCTTCGACATGTAGTCTTCGATCTCGCCATCCGAGCGCCACGCGATCGCCGTCTCCAGATATTCCTGCCGGATCGGGCTGCCCCGCAGGAAATCGCTCGCCAGCCCATAGGCCGCGCAACCCGTCTTGCTGAAATAGCGCTTCGCATCGGCCGTCCAAGGCCCAGCGTACACCGCGTTGCGCAATTCCTGGTCGGTCAGCGCCTCGCCGGCGATGTTGATCGTCCTGAACCACTCCAGCCGCTCGCTGTCGGTTCCCGAGCAGAGATAGATCATCAGTTTGTAATCGAGAATCTGCTGCTGTTGGTCATCTTGGAGGTTGTGAAACGCCAGTCCTTTGATGGAGAAATCGCCGTTGACGTACTGACAAATGGAGAGCGTTCGCTGCTGCCCGTCGATCACTTCGTACTGGCCGTCATCGCGCACTGCCCAGTACATCACGTTCAGCGGGTAGTCCTTGCGCACGGTATCGATCACCGCGTCCCGCTGCTTGTCCTTGTAGATGAACTCGCGCTGGTACGGTGGACGAATGTCGAGCTTCCCGCCATACGCGACGACTCCCGCTTCGGCGTTGTCGAGGAAGCCGTCGGTTAGCTCCTTTACCGTGATTTCTTTGGGTTCGATCTTCACAGGCGTTTGTTTTTTATGACAAGGCGGTCGTACATCCGCCGGTAGGTGCCATTGCCGTTGGATAGGTAGAAGCGCGGCCCGCCTTGCAGAAAGGTTCCCTTTTCAGCGACCTCCGACATCGGTCTTGCTAGCGTCCTGCTCGACCCCAAGATCTCGAACTGGTCGGGGTTGTAGCGGTCCAAGAAGGTTACGGGTACACCCATCGCGCCGTCGTAGTCACTTGGAATATCCGTATATTTGGCAACTTCGATTGCGTCGCAGTTCTCGTACTTTGGGTATTCCGGGCGCGAGTAGTTTTTGTAAAGAACCAACTCCTCGTGCCGCTTAGCAATGTCGAGGTTCGAGAACCAGCACGCGTTCCCGAGGCTACGCCAGTTCGCACCGTTCTCGTCCCGCCAGCTTCTTACCGCGCGCATTTCGTAGTGGTCCGGCACGATGAAGGCCACCGGGTGCGTGCAGCCCAACCAAATCTCGTTTTCCTTGATCAGTTCGAAAATCTCCTTGTAGCTAATCGCGTTCTGGTTTCCGATGATGAGGAACTTCTTCTTGTATCTCACCAACTGCTCAACGTACTCCCGAAACAACGAAAACGGCGGATTGGTGACGACAATATCCGCTTGCTTGAGCAGCTTGACGCATTCCTCGCTGCGAAAATCGCCATCGCCTTTGAACTTGTGAATGCCGATTTCGTCCGGGTCGGGAACGCGGTTGTTGTTCTTGTCGCCGTCGTATTCGAGGTAGATTCCACTTTCCGCCGTGTGCTTGCTGAACAGATCGGCGTCGCAGTTCTTGTAGCAAGTGGTGATCAGCTTCTTCAGCTTCAGCTTCTCGAAGTTGTGCGAGAAATAGTGAAAGAAATTACTGACCTTGGGGTCATCGCAGTTGCAGAGGACTGTCTTGTTCTTGAAATCCTTCGTGTAATGCCGCAGCTCCTTCTCGATGTCGGAGAGCTGGGTGTAAAACTCGTCCTGCTTGGTCGCCTTCGCGGCCTGCATGCTTCGATTCAGGGGCTTGCTTTGCATTTGTTTCCGGAGCTTCCGAGTCGGGCTGGATTATGCCACGCCTTGTCTTGCGTGGCTAGACCCATCCTCGATAAGCCGCGTTGCTCAGAGCCGGGTTCTCGGAACTGTGCTGCAAGATGGAGTTTCACCGCACACAACAGGTTATTGCCTCGCTGCGAGCGACGGTCCTCAGGTCGAGACTTTGGCTGCGGGCTCGGGCGCCGGAATCAGCGGAGCCCAGAGCGGGCGCTGTTGCCAGTCGGCGGGGAAGCCCATCTGCGGGATGAGTTGGGGCTTCAGGGCGAGGAGGTGATGCGTAAGGCGGTGAGGCCAGTTCGCGGCGGGCTCGATGACGCCAACCATGTGGGTCAGTATGACCAGGGTATTGTAAATGAGCCTTGGGGCTGCTGGATTGAGGTTTGGAATAACCGCCGCGGGAGAGCTGTGGGGCAGTTGGACGGTAATGGTAAAGCGGCGATTCCAAAGCCGGGAGTGGTGGGCGCAGAGGTTGCGGACGTAAGCGCAGTGTTGGAGGAGTGATTCCAATGTTTCGGGCGAAAGGCCGTAGGTGGTGGAAATCTGTTTGCGGTCGCTGTTGCGTTTGATGTTCTCGTAGAAACGGCTAAGGAGTCCGAAGGACATGACTTCACTTGCGGCCCAGATGGGCGGGCGCGGCATGTGGTACTTGCTCCGGTAGTGGGCTACAAAGTCCTCGTGGCTGCGGCCCAGCTCCTCGTCCAGGCGCGCAAGGGCGTCGGTGTGGCGCTGGGGCTTGCGGAAAACGGGGGCGTGTTCGTATGCTTGAGGGCCGTGGTTGTGGGCCAGGACGTAAGCCCAGCGGGAGCGCACGGAGATTTCGACGCGTTTGACGGACTCGCTTACGAGCTGGCGGAGGGTGCGGTCGTAGTGGTAGAGGTTCCACAGGTCGTCGAAAGTGGTACCCGCAAGGAACTGGTCGGGGTTGCCCTGGACGGTGAGGGGGTAGCGGTAGGCGGAGATGCGATAATAATTGTGGTGCTGGAGGCAGTGCAGGGCGCGGGCTTCGTCTGGGACGACCAGGCCGCGGCTCTTGAGGATCGCGAGTTGCTCGGCGTAGGTTTTGGCGGGCTTGTTGCAGCTCATGCGAGGCCCTCTGAAATGAGTAACGCGCCGATTTGGGCATTGTTAAGAGGCCTGGCGCGTATTGTTACGCGGACTATCGACAGGGAGTTTCCTAGGGTCAACCCTAAAAATTGGATAAAATTGGAGCGAAGTCCCCCCTGTGGCACGTTTGGTGCTTTATGGCGCCGCCCGCCCTGCTTTGGTGTGTTTGCCACTGTAGCGGCGCTCATGACTTGGTGTTCTTCTGGTGCTGGCCGATGAAGCCGATAATGACCTTCTTACGGACCTTGTCCCAGGCAAAGCCGATGCGGATGGTTTCCTCGGGTCTTTTGCTGCTGCCGGTGCCGATGTGTTCTGAGAGAGTGTAGGCGCAGCCATCCCAGTGGCACTCGTACCACTCCTTGTGGGTGGTGACCGTGGTGTCGCCCTGGTGCGGTTTGTGTGTCCAACTGGAAAGCTTCTCGCGAAGGCTGAGATTCATGTTGGTTACTTTGGTCTTGCCGAGCTTCGCCTGGTAGTAGGTGGTGGCAAGCCACTCGAAGGCGTCGAGGACCTCCGTGGCGGGCTGGAAGGGGCCTTCGTCGTCGGACTTGCTGTTGAGGGCGAACTGCAGTTCTTCGGGCCACCGATGGCCGGCCTGCTCGATTGCGTCGGCGACGTTCTCGACTGGTGGGGGTGCCGCGCCTGCGTCTTCTTGTTCGGCCGCGTTTTCCAGTGCCGTTACGCGCGAATGCGCCCGGTAGAGTTCCTCCCCTTTGGTCTGGAGTTCCTTTTCGAGGCCAGCAACCTTGACCCGGAGTGTCGCATTGTCTTCCTCGTAGAGCTTGAGGAGTTCTGTATCGTCCTGCGCGGCTTTGGCGTGCGCAATGGCGTGGTGACGGACTGTCTCTGCGGCCTTGGCCCAAGTGAGGAAGCTTTCCGGCATGCTGGTGACGGCGACAGCGGCGATTTGAGCGAGCAGCCTTTTGCTGAAAGCGTCGCGGCCCCTGGTCTGGATGGTAGTGATTCTGTGCTTGGTCCAGAGGGGGTGTTCGAAGGGGTTGGCATTGGGCGAAAACCCGGGCCAGTAGATGCGGACGGCTCCGTCGAAGGCCTGAAGTTGCGCCGGCAGGCGTTGGCGGAAGGCTCGGCAGGCGTCGAGGTTGTCTGCTACCACGACGTAGGCTGTGCCGGCGAGATGTTCGGCAAGCGTGCTGACGTCGAAAAAAGGCCGACGGGACTGCTCGTGGGTGCTTACGTAAACGACTGGGTGGTGGCGGCGTGGGTCCTGGAGCATCTTGACCAGCGCGTCAACATACGCGGGGTCGGGCTTGAGGTGGATGGGCTTGTAGGTGAGGGGCGCGGCGCCGAACCCCTCGAACTGCTTGAGGACTTCGAGGACGATTTTGGGCCGTGAGGTGGCGCGCCTGAAGGGGGCCACCGAGCGATTGGTGCGGCCCAGGTAGAGGGAGCAACTGAAGAAGACCTGGCCAGTGGCGGTGCGCTCGACGCCAATTTCGGTGCGCCAGACTCCGGACGCGTCACGGCCATCCGCGTGGCTGAGGGAGAGAACCCAGAGGTCGGCCCCGTTGTGGGCGACCGCCATGGCTTCGGCTTTGGCTGTGGTGCTGAGAGCCATCAGGGGCGCAGAAACGCAGCCGGAGGGCACGGGGGTCGGGGCTGCGTAATTGCGCTTGGGATCGAACAGCCATTTCCAGCAGATGTCGGCGACCGCGTTGGCAAGCTGGGGGCCGGGGTGTTTCCCTTTGACCTGGAAGTGGGTTCGGTAGATGGCATTCATGGGTTGGGGGCTCAGCTCTCCGGCTTCGTCGGAGTTGGGGTCGGTTTGGGGTGCTCTTCAGCGGGCTTGGGCTCGGCCTCCTTCTTTTCTTCGGGCTTGTAGAAGGAGGTGGAAGGGAGGGTGACGGTGGGGCGGTGGCCCGGAAGGGTCCCCCGGCGACTGACTGGTGACTGTGCAATTGTGCCGCCCATGACGAAAAGTCGCGCAATGATGCGGTGGGAAGAGCGAAGATGCACGCAAATTCGCGACAGCAAATTCGGGCGGTGGCGCGCGGTTTTGGCGGGTGTGATTGACAGGCTCTCTGGGGCGGGGCAGATGGCTGGGGCATGAATGAATTAAGAATCACACTGACCGGGAAATTGGTTAACGCGCAGGCGCTGCTGAATGAGTTGTTTAGCGAGGAGTGCCGGCCGAGCCTGCGGTGGCTGCGGACGCAGACGTATGCGAGGACCATCCCGCATGTCAGGATTGGCCACCTGGTCTTCTTTGACGTGGAGATGGTCCGCGCTTACCTGGCCGAGAGGCGGCTGGTGCATGCGAGGGGGTGGAGGGCAAAAGCTGAAATTCTGAAAGTTGAAAGCTGAAACCGACGGGCTTGGGTGGTGATTGGTGGGTAGGGAGTGGGCGGGCTTGCGCAGGACGGGTGGGTTTGGGAAGAATCTGGGTATGGCAAAAGTGAAGGCGGATGGACGAAAGGCGGAAGAAACCGCAAGGCAGACCGCACGCGAAGAGGTGGCGGCGTCGATGGCGCGGGAGGAGCGAATGCGTGCGGCGGTGGATGTATTGACCGAGGGATACCTGGCTGGGAGGCAGCGGTGCCTGAAGGAACTGATGTGGCAGGGATGGGCGCTGGTGTCGAGGCTGGCGACATTGGCAGAGAGCGGGGACCGAGAGGCGGCAATAGCGCTGCTGTTTGTGCTGAGGCATGGGGTGCGGCGACTGGAGCGGCTGACGGAGTCCCATCCTGATCACCTGGTTATGAGCGCGAAGCTGCTGGACAAGTGGCCGGGATTTCTGACGGTGGACCACGATCAGGAGCGCAAAAACGGGGAGATGATCGCGCGGCTGGAATTGGGGAGGTGGATGGGAATCAATTACGAGGGAAAGATGTGGAGTCGGGAGACGCCAGAGGTCGCGGTGGCGCTGGAGTTGTGGAGCAGCGTGAATAGTTTGCAGGATGACGGGCCGGGGGTGCTGTTTGAGAAGGGGGTGTGGGAGTCGGCGCCGTATGTGAAAGCGCGGGCACTGGCGGCAAAGCTGCAGCCGCTGTCGCGAGCGAATTATGTGGAGTGGTGGAGGGCGGCGGAGCCGGTGTTCGTGGCGGAGTGGGGGCCTGCTTTTGAGGAGCGGAAAGAGTTTAAGCATTACTGGCGGAACGCGGCCTACAGGGGTGAGAAGAATGCGCGGGCGCTGATCCGCAGGGATATCAAGGCGAAGATCAAGCAGGCCTTCCGGACGATTGCACCGAAGCGGGCGGAGTTGGTGGGGGCCGGACCGAGCGGGGCGAAGCAGCCGGCCTGGGCGCGTAAGCTCGCGGGTTTGGAGGCGGATGAAGTGGTGCTGAGGCTCCGAAGGCAGGAGCGCGTTGACGCGCGGCTGGCGAAGCGGCTGGACGAGCGGAAGAAGGGCGGTGCAAAGCTGGCTCGCGGCGGGCGGGCAGCGACGTAGCGCGGCAGGCGCCGTGTGATAAATGCGGCGAGAATAGAACCCATGCGGAGGTAAGCGGTCGGGGGCAAGCTATGCCCGTGACTGCAAATACATGCAGTGAAAGTCGGCGCGGTGTGGCTGCGCCCATCCACGGCGGCCCGGGAGCGGGCCGGGAATCCGGAGGCGTGGGCCGTCGGCGCGTTGACTCCGGAGCATTAGTGATGAACGCGACAATGATCAAAGGAAAATTGGTGAGCGCGGAGCAACTGCTGGAGCAGTTGTTTGCGCCAGAGTGCAAGCCCAGCCTGCGATGGCTGAGGACGCAAACGAAGGCAATGTCGATCCCCCATGTGCGCATTGGGCACCTGGTGTTCTTCGACATGGAGCTGGTGCGGACCGCGCTGGCGGGCCGGACGGCGGCACGTGGGCGGCGGACCGCAGCGGGAGAGGAGGTGAGAGGCTGATATGGGAATCGAAACCGTTAACGGAGTGGCGGCGGTGGCCGTGCCTGCTGGGCCTGAGGGCTACATCGACAAGCGGGAGCTGGCGAAGCGGCTTGGGCGGACGGTCCGGAGCGTGGATACATACATGGCCCTGGGCATGGTACCGTTTTACAAGCTGGGCCGGACGGTGGCGTTCAAGTGGTCGGAAGTGGATGCACACATTAAGGCGCACTATCGGGTTGGGGTGCAGGGCCGGTGACCCGAACCACCTCACCCTACCCTCTCCCCCTGCGGAGAGGGGGAAGAAAGGAGACGTGAACGATGCTTTCAGTGATCGATCGGGCGCGGCGCTACGCCGCCAGGTGTCCGGTGGCGGTCAGCGGACAGCGGGGACATGACGCCACCTTCCATGTGGCGGCGGTGCTATGGAACGGGTTCGGACTGACGGAGGGCGACACGCTGATGCTGCTGCGGGAGTGGAACTGCGGATGCCAGCCGCCCTGGAGCGAGGCGGAGCTGGTTCATAAGGTCAAGTCGGTGGCCGGGGCGCGGCACTCTGACCCGCGTGGGTACCTCTTGGGAAAAGCTGAAACGCTGAAAGCTGAAAGCAGAAATGGGGGAACACCTCACCCCGGCCCTCTCCCCAGAGCGGAGAGGGTGCCGAAGCCGGCGTTTTGCCCGATGGTGCTCAAGCGGGTCGCGGCGAAAGCCGCGTCGGTCCGTGATGTGGTTGCGTTCATTGGGGAGCGGTCGCCCGTGCCGGTTGAGGGGCTGACCTCCGCGGGCTTCCTGCGGCGGCTTTACCCGAAAGGGTCGGGGGAGAAGGTGCTGGTGTTCTCGATTATGCAGTCGCAGGGGCAGTTGCTCTGGAAGGCGGATGCGCGCGATCTGATATTGGATGAGGATTTTCCGGCCGGGCCGGATGGGGTGTGGTTCCTGGCGCAGCCAGTGGACGGTGAGTACCACTGCAACCCGCGCCTGGGCGGAAAGCCGTCGCGGCGATCGGAAGAGTCGGTGACCGCATGGCGGTATGTGGTCCTGGAGAGTGACGAGGCGGAGCCGGACGAGTGGCTGCGCTGCCTGATTCAGCTTCCGCTGCGGATTGCGTCCATCTGCGAGTCGGGCGGGCGTTCAATACATGCGTTGGTGCGCCTGGATGCCGAGAGCAAAGAGGATTGGGACACGAAGGTCCGGGTGGTCAAGCCCGTGCTGGTTACCCTGGGGGCGGACCCGGGGGCTCTTTCGGCGGTGCGATTGACGAGATTGCCGCAAGCGAAGCGCGGCGAGCGGGTGCAGCGGCTGCTGTATCTGAATCCCGCGCCGGATGGCACGCCGATCTTGAAAATGGGGAATGCAGAATGCGAAGTGCGGAATGAACGGAACCACCTCGCCCTACCCTCTCCCCCAGCGGAGAGGGCGCATGGGAATGATGGGAGGAATGGGAGGAACGGCGCATGAGTGACGGGCAGATTGGGGACGTGACGGAGTGGGCCAAGGTGAACGGCGCCGATGGGCTGCCGGTGCTGATCCTGCCGAGCGGAGCGGTGACCATCACGGAGTGCGCCGCGAACCTGTTCAAGCTGATCGCCCCGACGAAGCGGCTGTTCGTGCGCGGCGGAGTGGTAGTTGGCCTTGTGAAGCGTGACGACGGCTTGCTGGCGCTAGAGATTTTGCGGCCGTCGGCGGCGCGGTCGTATTTTGAGAAGTTCGCGCGGCTGGTGGCGTGGCGCATCGGGGAGGGCAACAAGTTGGTGTTGAAGCCGGTGACGTGCCCGCAAGAAATGGCGGACGCGCTGCTGCAAAGCGAGGAAGCGGCGGCCCTGCTGCCGCGCGTCCAGGGGCTTATCAACTGCCCGGTGCTGCGCGAGGTGGACGGGCAATTGACGGTTGGGGGGCGTGGATATGACGATGAAACGCGGTTGTTGGTGACGGGTGGAAGCACCCCGCCGACTGTGGAATTGAAGGAGGCGGTGGAGGCGTTGCTGGCCCTGCTGGCGGAGTTCGATTTTCAGAGCGAAGGCGACAAGGCGCGGGCCGTGGCGAGCCTGATCACGCCCGGGCTGAAGGCGGGTGGATTCCTCAAGGGGCGGGTCCCGGCGGACGTGGCGGAAGCGGATCAGTCGCAATCGGGAAAGACGTACCGGCAAAAGGTGATCGCGGCGCTTTACAACGAGCGGCTTTCGCTGGTCACCAGCCGCGAGGGTGGCGTTGGCTCGATTGATGAGAGCCTGAACCAGGCGCTGGTCGCTGGCCGGCCTTTCATTCAATTCGACAACTTCCGGGGGCGGTTCGACAGCGCCCACCTGGAGGCGTTCCTCACGGCGGAAGGATCCTTCCCGTGCCGCGTGCCGCACCGCGGCGAGGTGACGGTGCCGCCGGAGAATTACTTTGTGTTCCTGACCTCGAACGGGGTGGACACGACGCGGGACCTAGCCAACCGGAGCAACATCATTCGGATAAGGAAGAAGCCGGCGGGGTTCGCGTTCACGAAATTCGAGGAAGGGGACCTGCTGGACCAGGTGCGGCAATGGCAGGCCTACTACCTGGGGTGCGTGTTTGCGGTGATTCGGGAGTGGCACAGGCAGGGCAAACCGGTGACGGCCGAGACGCGGCACGACTTCCGGGAATGGGTGCAGGTCGTGGACTGGATCGCACAGAAGATTTTCGGAACCGTGCCGGTAATGGATGGGCACCAGCAGGCCCAGGAGCGGGTGAGCAATCCGGCGCTGGTCTGGCTGCGGAGCGTGGTGCTGGCGATTAGCGAAGCCGGGGAACTGGACCGGACGCTGACGGCAACAGACCTGTGCGGGGTATGCGAGGGGGCAGACATCAGCATTCCGGGCCTGCGACCTGGTGCCGACGAGGAGAAGGGGAAGAAGGTGATTGGGTCCATCATGGCTAAGCTGTTCCGGGACCGTGACAAGATCGAGGTGGATGCCTTTGATGTGGCCCGCGAGGAGCGCTATGTCCCCCGCGAAAGCGGGTCAAATGGGGGCAATTTCAAGTCGAAAACCTACACCGTGACGCGAAGATGATATTCCAATACACCGCAGCAACGCAGCCACCGCAGCAAGGGGTCAAGGATCCTGAAAAAAGGGGGGTGTTTTTCAGGGAGTATAGGGGGGTTACTGCGGTTACTGCGGGGAAAGGATTTTGACTATGGCAACAGCATTTGAGCAACAACCAAGGGAGGGCGCGAAAGCGTTCGCGGCTTTCAGTTTGTACCTGAATATGGGGCCTGAGCGGTCGCTGGAGGGGGTGGGGCGAAAGTTGGGCAAGAGTGCGAGGCTGATGCAAAGATGGTCTTCGCGTTGGAAGTGGGCGGAGCGCGTGGACGCGCATGCCGCGCATCTGGCGACCGTGGAGCGCGAAGCGGTCGAGGTCGTGGCGCGGACGAAGGCCGCGGAGTGGGCGAAGCGGCAGGACGAAGTCCGGCAGGGCGAGTGGGAGATGCACGAAAAGTGCATCGGGGCGGCGAAGAAGGCGTTCGACGCGTTCATGGCGCGGGAGAAGGTCTATGCCAACCTGGCGGACATTGCGCGGATGCTGGAGGTCGCCAGCAAGCTCGGGCGGCTGGCGTCGGGGCTGGCGACCGACAAAACCGAGGTGACCGGGGAGGATGGCGGGGCCATCCGCGTCGAGTTTGAGGCGGCCCTGAAGAAGGTTTATGGGAGAAACGCTGAAAAGCTGAAATCTGAAACGCTGAAAGGGGAGGTGGTGGAGGTGGAGGAAATCGGAAAGCAGAAAACAGAAAGCAGAAATGAGGGTCAGGGCCTCCTTACGTCGGCGGCTACGGAGGATGGGGAATGAGAGAGCTGGAGGACTATATCGAGCAGGGGCTCGGGGCTGGGTGTCCGCCTGAGCAGATTCAGAATTTTGTCCGGGCTGGGGTGGTCCTGCAGCCGCGGCAGTTGGCCGCGAGCGCGGCGGCGCGGCTTTGCGACCGGAGCGACGGGCCGACAGCGGTCGGCTACGGCGGGGCCCGGGGCGGCGGCAAAAGCCATTGGCTGCTGGCCCAGATGGGGGCGGATGACTGTCAGCGGGTGGCGGGGCTGAAATGCCTGCTGCTACGGAAGGTGGGCAAGGCCAACGCGGAGCATTTCGAGGAGCTTCAGCGCCGGCTGTTCGTGGGGCTGAGGCATGAGTTCTCGGCATACAAGGGCGTGCTCAAGTTCGCCAATGGGTCCCAAATACAAGCGGGCCACTATCAGGCTGAGAAGGACATAGACAATTACCTGGGGCTGGAATACGACGTGATCGGGATTGAAGAGGCGACAACCCTGTCGGCGCGGAAGCACCAGGACATTTCGACGTGCTCGCGGACCAGCAAGCCGGACTGGCGGCCCCGGATTTACTCAACGACCAATCCCGGAGGGATTGGGCACGCGTGGTACCGGGCGCGGTTCATCGCTCCTTTCCTGCAAGGAAAGGAGGCGGAGACGCGGTTCGTCCCCGCGCGCGTGGATGATAACCGATTCAACAATCCTGAGTACCGGCGGGTCCTGGAGGGGCTGAGCGGGTGGCAGAAGCGGGCCTGGCTGGATGGGGAGTGGGACATTGCCGCCGGCCAGTTCTTCACGACCTTCCGGCGCGATGTCCACGTCGTGGACCAATTCGACGACACGCGGGCGGTGGAGTGGTTCGCGGCGTTGGACTACGGTTTCACCCATTACACCGTTGTCTTGCTGGGATGCCTGGATGGGGATGGCAACCTATTCGTGGTGGATGAACACGCCGAACGGAAGTGGCTGCCGGATCGGCACGCGGCGGCGGTCAAGGCCATGCTGGCGCGGCACGGCATTAAATCCGAAGGCCGAAATCCGAAATCCGAGGGCAGTCAGACGTTGAGCCGGTTCGTGGCCGGCACGGATGTGTTCAGCAAGCAGAGCGACGGTTCGACCGTCGCGTCGCAGTATGCGCGGCTGGGGATTACACTGCGGCCCGCGAACATGGAGCGGGTCGGCGGCTGGGCGGAGATCCTGCACCGGCTCGGCGACGTGGAGGCCGGCGTTGTGCCCCGGCTTTTCATCCACCAGCGGTGCGCCCGGCTAATCGAGTGCCTGCCGTCGTTGCAGCATGACCCAAATCGGCCAGAGGATGTGCTCAAGGTTGATGCCGATGAGGAGGGCATCGGCGGCGACGATGCAGCGGATGGACTCCGCTATTTGGTTGCGACGAAGTCGCGGTCGATCACGCAGCGGAAGCTGCGGGGGTTGTAGGCAAAAAGAGCTTAGTCATTGGCAAGAAATGGGTAGAAGGCGCGGGAAGGATGTGGGAGAAAGGCTACAGTCCGGTGACAGAACGTTTCTTCAGCGACGTTCCCCACGTCCACCTCCTTGGCGTCTTTCACCGGGCGCCTTTTTTTGTACTGAGCGAAGACCCCTTGGGGATGGAAGGGGTCAAGCATCGGGGATGGGCGGGGGAGCGAACAAAGCAGCAAGCTGAATGACGGCGCTGGCCTTGGCACCTGCAAGGGCTGTGACGGCGTGAGGATTGGCAGCGTGAGTGAGCGCTTTGGGGTCGGAAGCGTGGAGTCCAGAGGTAATTCCTTTGGCGCAGGGGCCTGGGGACGGCGCGAGTCCCCAGCGGGTCCAGGGCCGCGCCCTGGCCGCCGGAGGCCGGGGGCGGCGGATGTCAGAGGAGGGTGGCTTGAATTTGGGTGCGGCGGGTCGCGGCGTCGGCGAACACGAGGCCAGCGCCGAAACCGAGAGCGAGGCGGGCGGCTTCGAGCGTGTGGCCGCTGGTGGTGACGTTGTCCACGAAATAGGTCTGGCGGAGCGTCAGGACTTTGCGGGTGCGGGCCAGGTGGTGCTGATCGGTGGGGATGGGGCCAAGCGCCAGCTTGTGGCGGGCGCACTGGGACTGCACCGGCTGGGTGCGGTAGATAGCTTTGACAACCTGAGCGCCGGGACAATAGCGGGCGATGTGGCTGGCGAGGCGGGCGTTGGCGTCGGTGTTGCCGGTGCTGTCGGGGATGGGGACAAGCCAGCAAGGGCCGCTGATGAGCGCGGCCATTTCACGGGCGGCGGTGTCGAAGTCAATCGAGGGGCTGGCGGTGTGCTTGAGGGAGTAGGCCAGGCGGCGAGTCTCGGTCTGCTCAAGGGTGAGCGGGCCATTGCGCGGGGTGGCGTATTTGCGGGCGGCAAGGATATTCATGGGATGAATGGGAGAAATGGGAGTTATGGCCTCCTCTCCCCGTCCCTCTCCTCCAAGAGGAGGAGAGGGGGGGGGGGATTGATTTAGGCGGCGACCTGGTCGGCGGCAAAGCGGCTGCCGTATTTCTGGCGGGGGTCTGCGCCGCTGCCTTCGGTGGCGAACTGGCCGCACGGGTGCTGCCAACACTTGCGGGAATTGTTCCAATGGAAACCGAACTGGGAGAGCTGGCCGCGGACGGTCTCGGCGGGCTGCTCGGCGAACGTAATCCAGACCCACTTGCCGACAACCTCGGCGAGGCCGTACTGCTCGGGCATCCACTTGCGGAGCAAGTCCAGAACGCGGTCGGTAGCGAGGGCGCGGTTTTCATCGCGCTGCTGGAAGTTCACATACGGAAGTATGCGGGCAGGCTTGGCCTGGTCAGTGGTCTGTGTGTTTGTGCTCAACTGCTCAGGACGGCTCTTGAGCTCTGAAGTCTGATTTTTATTTGATTTGGTTTTCATGGTCTTTTTTTTGTGCTCTGCTGCTCAGTCCGGTCTCTCGCCCTTCACCCAAAAAGCCCGCTCAGCAGGGCGGCGCGTGGGAGGAATCTTCGGAGGGCACCACGCTCTGGCCCCCTGCGGTGAAAGCGGGCGGGTGGAGGGCGAGAGACTGGGCTGAAGCAGGCAGAGGGAGCACAAAAGCTCTAAAGACCTGAAAACACTGGAGGGCATTAGCGGACGGCCACCTGACCAAGGCGCCCGACTCGTGGCCGGCCGCAACCCCACGGGCGGCGACTCCTTGCAGCCTTTCCGCGCGCGCGTGATTTAACACAACAGAAGCGAAGTGAGGGGCTGGCGTGAAGGATGCAGGAGCGACTGGCGCGAGCACTGCGGCTGATGTTGGGGGCCGGGGATCAGCCAAGCAGTGATTCGTGCCAGGCGCTCCAGGGTCTCTGGCCACAAGACGGTGTTATCTTTAGTGCCGCCAGCACCGGGGGTCCTGCGAGCGGGTGCCGGTGCGGTCTTTGCGGCACTATAGATAACATCCTCTTGTGGCTGGAATCCGGGAGCATCCTTCATGACAGTCCCGAACGAAGCGAAGTCCAGTTGGCGCGCGCGGTTTGTGTGCCTCTGGTGCGCCGGCCTGCTGGCTTTTGCAGCAGGCGGGCGCACTGACTTGGTCTCCAGGCGCCGGGCCAGCGAGACGATCGGTGTCCCCCACCGTTCGGCTCGATGGCCGGGCGCCGGTGGTATGGGGTCGCGGGGGTCGCGTTCATCTCACTTCTGGCCGGGAGTGTGCAGCGCCGGGCCGTGGCTTGAAGGGCAACAGGGCAAGCCGAAAGGCCCAGCGCTGCACACTCCCGGCCAGAGGTGAGACTAACTTGGGGGCGGAGTGAGTGCGGGCAGTTCTGCGGAGGCCCAGCCTCGGACGCAGGAGAAGCGTAGCCGGAGCAGAAGCTGACCGCTCTCACTCCGCCGGGGAAAGGCTATCGTGTCCTGGGGCGCGGGGGGCGCGCTGCTCTGGCTTCTGGGCGGGCAGGCTGAGGAGGAAGGGGAGCAGGGACGAGTTGGCCTGCCCGACCAGAGGCCAGACTAACTTTGGGGGCCAGCGCATGACCGGGCCGCAGCGGAGGCCAGCGAAGCGTTTCCGGAGCTAGGTCCGGTGATGCGCTGGCCGGGGTCCCCGCCTGTCTCGCCGGTTTTTACGAAGTGGAGCGCAGCGGAGTCGTAGGGAGGCATCGCACACCGCGCTTGGGGGCAGTGCCGCCGGTCCTGGCTATTTCGGCGGCGCGGTGGGGGAGCGCGAGGGTGCGGTGCCGACCGGAGCGTAGCGGAGTGGAACGAAGTGAAAAGCCGGCGAGTCAGGCGCCCTGGGAGCTCGCCAAGTGCCGTGAGTTGGCGCGGTGGCTTGCCACGCCCTAGCGAGCGGGGCTTAGCGACGGGCGAGCGCAACCCACGGCTCTTGGCGGGCCGGGGAAAACGTCCAGGGGCGCGGGGGGCGCGTATCTCTGCCGTCTGCGACGCCTGGCGGGCTGGCTTTTGGAGACCGCCAGGCACGGCGCGAAGCGGTCAGGAGCAGGCGGCAGACTAAAGTCGGTGGTGCCGCCAATTCCCGTCCCCCTCCTCCAGAGGAGGAGAGGGCTGACTTTCTTCTGCGTTGGCGCTGCTGAGACATGGCCGCGTTAGCGTCGCATCGTACTAATTCCGCGAAGCGCTGACTTTCTGGTGCTGGCCCTCGCGCGCATAAGACGTCCGATAACCAGCGGGGTCCGACAGCGCTGCCCGCTACCGAACTGGTGGGGCCTCCGTCGCGCGCGAGGGCAGTGAGAGGGCCGCCGAGAGCGACGTCCGATAACCACAGAAGGCGGCCCGGTGCCGGCGAAGAGGGGCGGGGAGTGACGTAGTGACGCCACAAGACGTTGGATTGCCAGCAGCCATCCGACGAAGCGACAGACGCCCCTCTGCGCCAGGCACGAACGACAGCACCCGCGCGCGGCGACCAACGTTCGATAATAGAGGGCGTACGCCGGTTGCGCGCTTCAATTGGTGGTTGTGAGCGCGGAACGAGGTGGGTTGCGGGGGGCGAGTGGAGCGCGAACTAACTTTTCTCCGAGCGTAGCGAGCTGACTTCATGCATTCCTCGAAGTGTCTTTACCAGTAGACTGGGGAGACTTACAGTGTTCTTCGTGATGTGCGAGAGCGAATTGCGGCAGGCATCCGTTGGCCTATCATCCCAAAATGGGGAGATAGACAGACCTGTCTAATCACTTGTTAGAAGCGAAATCCAATTATATGACCACCGCGCAAATCGGCAGATGTGGGGAGTTGCTGGTTCAATACCGGCTTCTCGCCCTTGGCATCGAATCGGCGCCAATGAGCACGGATACCGGGGTAGATCTTGTTGCGTACTCTCCACGCCTGGCCGAGGCAATCACGATCCAGATCAAGACAAACCGGCAGGCAAAACACGCTGGCGGCGGAAAGGGCAAGGCGGCGCTAGACTGGTGGGTGCCGGAATCCGTCCCAGCTTCATTGGTGGCGCTCGTGGACTTGTCGAGCGAGAGGGTATGGCTGTTTAAGCGAGACGAGTTTGCGGAGCTCGCGCAGCAACGTTCGTCGGGACGATTGCACCTATACATGTACACCGACCCCAAAGTAAGACCACGCCTCAAGGGGCGCCTCATGCACTCGTATGAATTCGAGCGCTTCACAGTATCGAATCGCGCCAGTGAGCTATTTGGCATCTAACTTTTCACTGGAGCCGACAGCCGCCGCCCCTCCTGTTCGCGGTCACGGTGGGAGATGCGTTGCTCCCCGGCTTCGCCGGCGCCTAGTCCTCGGCGGCTGCGGCTCAGTTCCACGTTAGAGCGGACAACGGAACGCACTATCTTAGGATATGAAGCTACGGAAAATAGACACACGTAATTGGGTTGACGACGAAACTGGCACTTATTTTGAGTTCTTCTCGGACACTGACGAGGCGACGGCTTACGAGCAGGCTGAGATGAGAGTGAGGCAAATGCTGCGTCTAGCGCCACCAGACGAGGTGTACGGCACCAAGATTCGCTGTCCGAGACAGCGGAAGATGCGCTTACCTCCAAAATGGAGGCCAAACCCTTGAGCATGTTCCCAGCCCCCTTGTTGTCCGTCACGATGAATCCAGACCCACACTGGAGAAGCACGCGGTCGTCATCCACCCTCTGGACCGAGCACTGTAGTCGGGGAAACTCTAACGAGGGCGCTGGAGCGAATGAGCGCCGAGTTGGTCGGTTGGCGTTCGGATGTTTAGAGGCGGCGCTCATCGCTCAGCTTGGTCTTTGAAAAGGCGCGCGATGTGAGAGGCTAACGCTGCCAGCCGGAGAGAACGAGCCAACGCCAGACGAGCGGCTGCCACCACGGGAGACGAGGACGGAACTGAGCAGGACAACCGCACGCACGCCAGAACTGCACCGGCAACGAAACGCGCTGGAAATAGAACGCTGCTACCCGGCACTGCCACCGCTGCCAACGAACGCTGACCAGGAGCTGCCAACGCCTAGCGGCCCTACCGACCTGAAAATGCTCTCTCACACTTTGTATTGAGAGAGCATTTTCAGGGCGGTAGGGACGCGGGCAGCACTGGACGCGTAGGAGAACCCACGACGCCCGACAGCCCGAAGGAGTCAATTCAACTGACTTTGTCTTTTCCGGAGCGAAGTGGCAGGGCGCATTCCAATAGTTGCAGTAGGCGTGCCAGCCGCGGGGTTAAGGGGAGGCTGGCGCGACTACTGCATCGTAAACGCGCCCGAACGAAGCGGTCCGGGGGGCGTTCGTGGTTCTACGGGCGTTGGGTTCGCTGATGGCGTTCGTGGTCGCGAAGCGGAGGGGCGCAGGATGCGGCACGAGCGGAAGCAGCCAGCGTGACAGGCTGGGGGTAGAGGGGAGCCTGGCGCGCTGGCTGCGCCGCGGACGTCCGTGTTGTGAAGGCGTGTTCGACGGCGCGAAGCGGGA
>SESF01025005.1_pt1 | contig 29253 bp, 33 predicted proteins | sample 3171521 | NCBI WGS metagenome assembly SESF01 (sample SAMN10866945, study PRJNA518727) | freshwater metagenome | biome: subpolar coniferous forest; feature: holomictic lake; material: water; isolation source: holomictic Lake 227, 6 m and 8 m depth | place: Canada: near Kenora, Ontario | collected...
TTTCCTTTTATAAACATAGTTTGTAAATTAGGCCGAGACTTCTGTTAATTTTGAATTATAACCTATTTTTTTTAAAGCGTTCAGAAAATTCGGATTTATTAAGAAGTATAATTTTTGCAGGTATTTTAAAGCGGTCTAGTTTGTCCTGACAATAAAGAGTAATTAACTTTTTCGCTTCTAAAACTTTTATTTCCTGATTAAATAGAACCTTTGCAACCACCATTTGACCCGTGATGGCATTAGTTTCTCCGAAAACAATGCAATCCTCAATTTGAGGCATTTGTAATAATACAGATTCAACTTCAAGAGGTAAAACTTTTTCTCCTCCAATATTGATAATTTCGGAATTTCTTCCAATTATTTTTATATAGCCGTCGTCACTTTGTTCAACAAGATCACCTGTTTTGAACCAACCATCCTCTGTAAAGCGTTCCATACTGGAATTAAGATAACCCATGATTTGGGTTTTGCTTCTAAGCCACAATTCGTTATCAATTATTTTAAATTCCGTATTAGGATCATCTATTTTAATAAAAGTACTTGTTGATGATTTGCTCGTCGCTTGGGATATTCCCGTTTCACTTGTTCCAAAGGTTTGCAGAAATTTTACTTTCTCAAATATAGATTTAAGTTTTAATAGCAAACTTTCCGGCATTGGTTCTGTACCATAAGTTATCATTCGTAGACTGGATAAATCATATTGTTTGTATGCTTCACTGATAACAATCAAATTTAAAAATGTTGGAGATGCTGGAAGAATATTGACTTTGTGTTTTTGAATAAGGTTGCATACATTGTCAGGAGTTCTATTATTAGGGAAGACCATTGTTATACCCATCGATAGGCAATTTAGCATCGTGTTTAATCCACCGATATGATCAAACATTAAAAATATCAGAAAAACGAGGTTTCTTCCTTTTTTTCCTATGAATGAATCAATTAGCTGATCAAGATTGTGGATCATGGCTTTAGGATTTCCTGTAGATCCGCTGCTAAATAAAACTAGTCCGGCGTTATTATTATTCTGAAGGACTGAAACAAATTGATGTGGTGCATCCGTATTTTCAGCTTTACTAATTTCAAGTAAGTTTTCGTTTATATTTATTATATAGGAACTATTTGAAGCCTTTATACGCTCTTTAATGGCCGTATCAATCTTTGTAGTAATCGGGACAATTATATTCTTATTTTTTAAAAGTGCAAAGAATAATGCGATTGATTCAAAAGAGTAATCAGATATTATTGAAACTATTGAGCCGCCTGGAATGACTAAAATTTGGTTGAAGCATTTTTCAATCTTATCAAATAATTGCGAATATGAATACTCTTTATCATCGAAAATAATAGCAGTATTTGTAGATTGTTGCTTGATGTGATCAAAGATCCAACTCATTGTATTTATAGATTAATTTATACCTCCAAGGTAGAGAATTTGCCCGGTAATGAAATTACTATTCTCATTCACGAAAAAATTTATAACATTCAAAACATCCGTGAAAGTTCCCATACGTTTTATACTCTGATGGTTAATTAATTCTGTAATTTTATTTTGGGGGACATTTTTTATTAAGTCAGTTGGAATTGGAGTTGGGCCAATAGCATTAACAGTAACACCCCATTCACCGAGTTCTGCTGCTAAAACTCTTGTTAACTGTTCAACTGCTGCTTTCGAGGAAGAATACACGAGTTCTCCTTTTAAATTTAGAGGAACCGCTACTGTTGTGTAATTAATAATTCTTCCGCCCTTTTGCTTAACCATGTATTTACCAACTTCACGACACATTAAAAATGTGCCCATAAAATTTGTATTAATCAATTTAGTAGCTGTCGAATATGGAGTTAACAAGATATGATTCATTGAAGCTGAGCCTGCATTATTAATGAGTATATCTATATGTTTGTGATTTCTGTAGATATTACGAACCATATCGATAACAGATGCTTCATCAGAAACATCAAGGCTAAAATGCCTATAATTCTCATTTTCGATTGTTGCGGCCCTTCTACTGCATCCATACACAATATCCCCTTGCTCCAAAAAATAATTACTGAGAGAATGTCCCAGACCTTTTCTAGAGCCAGTAATTATTATGATTCTATTCATCTACTTCAACTTCTAATCTCTTTTTGGGTTAGTTCCCCGCCGTTTACGGCGTATTAATATCTTTGTATGTATGAGTGAAAGCGAATACATACATAAATCACACAATGTAAGCGTACTGTTGTACCATTTTGTTTGTCCGGCCAAATATCGGAAAGTTGTTTTTAGTAAGGCAGTTGATCAAACGCTGAAGGAAGTCTGTATCGAGATAGAAAAAAGATATGATGTTCATTTTTTGGAGATTGGCACTGATAAAGATCACGTACATTTTTTGATTCAATCTGTTCCAAGGATGAGTGCTACCGCGATTATAACAATGATAAAAAGTATTACAGCAAAGGAAATTTTCAAAAAACACCCAGAAGTTAAGACAAAACTTTGGGGTGGTGAATTTTGGACGGATGGCTACTTTGTCAACACAGTGAGTAAATTTGGAAATGAAACGAGTATTACGGAATACGTCCGTGATCAAGGGTTGGCCAAAGAATATACAGTTTTGCATAAAGAGAAACAGTTAGCATTGTTTTAAGATACCCCGCTGCTCTGCGGCGGGGAGCTTCATTTGTTTGTCGATAAAATTACTTAACGAATTGATTGTACGGAAAGGACTTATACGAGAAGACATTGCAGCTTCTGATGTTAACGAGATTTCAAAATTATTATCAAGAAAAGCAGTTTCAACATCGACAAGGAAACTAACCAGACCTAATGAATCAAGTACCCTGTTTGACCCAATTAGCGCTGTGAATTTATTTATTTCAACATCAAGGGAATTGCTTTTGCAATGTTCAACCAAAGTCGTGATCACAATTTGTTCTATTTTTAAAATATTCATAGGTTATTATTTATTTTTTCATTCAACATTAATCTGTCTATCTTCCCATTAATATTTCTCGGAAGAACATCCATCTGATGAAATACAGTAGGTATCATGTACTTGGGAAATACTTCGCTAATTGCTTTTTTCATTTCAGCGATTGAAATATTGCTGTGGCTTTCGTAAAATAAGGTTATCTCCTTTTTATTATGATTGTAAAGGATACAACCATTTTCGACCAGTTTCAATGTATTTATAATAACATGTTCGATTTCACCAAGTTCAATACGGTATCCCAAATGTTTCACCAAGCTGTCTTTCCTTCCTTTAAAAATTATTTCTCCATTTTGATTTGTAAAGACAATATCACCTGTGCGATAAATAATTTCGGGATACGAAGTGTTAAGAGGGTTTTGAACAAAAGCAGCAGCCGTCTTTTCCGGATTGTTGTAGTACCCCATGGCAAGCGAGGTACCGCGAACACAAAGTTCGCCTTCCTCATTTATTGATGCACGTTCATATTTGTCATTTAAAATTAAAATATCTGTATTACGGCACGGAAAACCAATAGGAATTGGTTCGTCATCTGTTATCTCTCTTTCAATGATAAAATAGGTGCAATCAAGCGTGATTTCGATAGGACCATATAGGTTGACAAATTTCACTTCCGGCAAACAATTTTTCCAATAATTAAACTGTTTGGTTGGGAAAACTTCGCCGGCAAACCAAACGGTTCTTAAATCAGGCAATGCTATTTTGCTTAATAAATCCATATTGGCAATATTCACCATTATAGTTGGCACCCAAAATAGAAAGTTCACTTTATTTTCCTGCAACAAACTTAGAATCTTTGCAGGAAATGGAGCAAGTGAATCTGGCAAAATGACAATCGTGCTTCCTTTAGTCATTAGCATGCAAAGCTCAAAACTATATATATCGAAAACCAAAGGTGACAATGATCCTATTATTTCATTTTCAGTAATTTTAAGTGTATCTATAGCCCACTCTGTAAAGTCAATGAAGCTCTTGTGATTGAGAACAACGCCTTTGGGAGTTCCGGTTGAGCCCGAAGTATTAATAATACATAGCGGATCTGTGTTTATTATTTTTTCAAGATTGAAATCAATTAAATCGCTTGTAATAGAGTGTGAAAAGTCAAATTCATCAATTAAAATCAATGGCAGACTTGGATTAATTTCACTTATAAAACTGGCATGTTTTTTATTGGTAATGACAGCATCGGGTTTGATCAAATCCAAAATATTTCCCATTCGAGCGGATGGTGTTTTAATGTCAAGATTCATATATGCATTGCCGCTGTATGTAATGGCTATATCAGCAATAATGCTTTCAATAGATTTTGGCAGAAATACCGCGATGGGTTTATAAATTGATCTTGATTTCAATATGTGAATAGCAAGTAGATTTGCTTTTATTGTTAGATCTTGGAATGTTATGTCACGCTCGCCATCAATAACTGCAATCTTATTAGGAACAGACTTAACTGTTTTTTCTAAATATTCTAAAATGTTAATGTACATTATCGTGTTGTTATCCTCGAGGGTCGTTTGATTATTGCCATAAAAATTTCTCTTTCCTGATCGTTTATAAATTCAATTTCAGGATATAATGAAATTGCTCCTGGCATACCAGAACAGCAACAATTTAAATTGCATCATATAGTGATTTATTGAGAATTATTCACTATCTTCCAATCTCAAAGGCATACCCCTGTTAAGATTAGATTTCGCTTTTTTGCCTAGTATTCCCTTGTAATATTTTGGGTGCAATCCATACCCTGGCCTGATCGAGCGAACGTTTTGTTCTGTAATCAGCTCTCCTGCTTTAATGTCTTCAACTACATAGAGGGATCGTGAAAATTCACGGCTTTTTTTCATCTTTTCAGTAAGGGAATAATCAACTTTTCCAACTGCTAATTCTGCTACACGTACGGCTTTCACCATTGCAGTAAATTCTTCCTCGTTGAGAGAAAATGAGGCGTCAGGTCCACCGATAGTGCGATCGAGTATAAAGTGCTTTTCAATGACGCTTGCCCCTAACACGGTCGCAACCACCGGAACGGTGATGCCTAAAGTGTGATCAGATAAACCAGAAATTACATCAAATCGGTTAGCCAGGTCTGATATCATGGCGATATTGGCTTCTTCGACAGGAGCCGGATAACTTGAAGTGCATTTCAATAGTATAATTTGCTCATTCCCCATGCGTTTGCAGGCATCCAAAGCCAGCTCAATGTCTTCTAAACCAGCAATACCCGTTGAAATGATGACCGGCTTTCCTTTAGATGCAACATATTCTATCAAAGGAATGTCAGTTATCTCGGGTGAAGCAATTTTATATGCAGGTGTGTTTAGTTTTTCCAGGAGATCAACCGCGGTTTTATCAAAGGGACTGCTAAAACAAATTAATCCTTCTTCCATTGCTGCCTGAAAAAGTTCTTTATGCCATTCCCAAGGAGTATAAGCCTCTTTGTAAAGATCATATAAATACTTGCCATCCCAAATAGTCCCGTGAATAATCTTAAAATCGTCATTTTTACAATCTATAGTAATGGTATCGGCTGTGTAGGTTTGCAGTTTGATTGCATTGGCACCGGTGCGTTTGACAGCTTTAATAGCATTCAATGCATTTTCCAAACTACCGTTATGGTTTGCAGATAATTCTGCAATGATAAAAGATGGGCAACTTTTTCCAATCTGGATATTATGAATTGTTATTGTGTCTTTTTTCATTTTAGAGCCTAGTTTTCAAACTCAGCGAAACAACCCTGATACTTTTTCTGACCTAGCCAGGTTTCCGATAGTAATTCAACGAGCACAACATCATGAAATTTGCCATCTTTAAAAACATGGTCTTTGTAAATACCAACTTTCCGGTAGCCATGCATTTGATGTATCAGCAAAACATTTTTATTGCTTTCAATGACCTCTCCATATATTTTATGATAATTCATCACCTTGAAAACATAGTTATAAAGATATGGAAGCGGCAATGCTCCCAGGGATCTGTATTGCAATTCTCCAATGTAATATCCGGCGGAGACCCGTAAGTTTTTCGAATCGATTGCAGCAAGGTTGACAATTCCTATGGGTGAATTATTATAAATAATTACCCAGTACTTATAGCAGGGATCCTGTATAATCTGCCGATACCATTGTCTGTGAAGATCAATATTGTTCGGTATATCCGTGAAAAGAAATTTGGAGACTTCAAAATTGGACCTCCATTCAAATACTTTGTCAATATATTGCTCACTTAACTTTTTGAATTGGAACAGGCTCATAATTCGATTTACAGTTTTTTTATTTTTTTAAACCTTGTATTAACCTGATCTTCAGCTGAAACAATGATAAAACGTACTGGCACTTTCCACTTGGCCATTTTCTCAAGACAATATTTTCTTAGCCGTCCAGTCAGTTGAAGGGGATCCTCTGTTTCTATCAGAGAAACATTTGCAACAACAATTTGACCCATCATTGGATGTTTTAGTCCGTAAACGGAAGCCTCAATAATGTTTTCTGCCTCCAGTAATATTGTTTCAATTTCTCCTGGGAAAACTTTCTGGCCTCCTACATTTATCATTTCTGATTTCCGTCCTAAAATACGCATATATTCCCCACGTACTTCCACCTGATCCCCCGTTGACATCCACCCTTCCTCATTTATTGGATTGGGGGCATTCAGATATCCGACCATGTTGGCCTCGGATCTTACCCAAAGAACATTATCTACAATTTTTGTTTCAAAACCACTTCCTCCGATTTTCACCCAAAGAGAATCGTCACTTTCTGATTTTGACCGCAAGACTCCTAATTCGGACAAGCCATATGTCTGCTTTATGACAGCTTTTGGAAATATTTCTCTTACCTTTTTCAATGTTGTTGCAGGCATAACCTCTGTGCCATATGTAATTAATTTTATAGAAGAAAGATCATAATTCAGGTATGAACGTGATGCTATCAAAAAATTTATAAATGTTGGAGTTGTGGGCAATAAAGTAGCCTTGGACTCTTCAATCGTTTTGCATACTGATTCCGGATTTCTATCTGGCAGACAAACTGCAACTCCCTTATAACTAAAAGAAGACATTAATGTGTTGAATCCTCCGAAATGATCAATCATTAAGAAAAGAATTGTTTTCCAGCCAGGTCTTTCTTGTATAAACTTTTGCATGACCTGTTCACAATCTTGCAGAATACCCTTGGGCTTCCCAGTTGATCCAGATGTGAAAACAATTAAACCAGGAGTGCCTCGTTTCAAAAATTCCACCACCAGGTCATTCCTCTGATTGACTTTAAATGATTCAAAATTCCATTCGTCATTTTTGTTAAAATTGAAAAGAAACTCAACCCTTGCGATTTCCTTGAAAGAATCAATTTCATTCTTATTATCCGGAGCAAAAGGAACAATTATTGATCTGGTTTTCATTAAGGCAAAAATAAGAGCACAAACCTGAGGAGAATATTCACCAACGAAGCCACAGACAGATCCGTGACCGATTCCTTTTTCAATTAGCCTTAATTCCCACTCATCAATCATAACTAAAAGTTGAGAGTAGGAGTAATTTATGTTTTTCCAAAAAATGGCAGGATCATTGCCACATTGGCCCATTCTATCTATGACTGTCTGAATTGCTTTCAAAATAAATAGGATTTAGTATTTGCTCAAATTTATCCAGAGAATTTATTTGATAAATTTTATATTGTTGATTGAATCCTGATGATAATGTTTGCATTATTTTATTCCGTGCTCTTTCAATACAATTTCTATAAGTTGATAATTGAGCATCTCAACTACCTGGATTTCTGTAAATTCAACATTAAATTCCTCTTCAAGCGCTAAAATTAAATTCATGTGTTTCAAGGAATCCCAGGAACCAATTGTATCTGGAGACGAATCATGATCAATCACCTCAATTGGTATTTCAAATACAGCAGACATTACTTTTTTAATTCTGTTTTCCATGCTCAACTTTTATATAGTTAATATTTTGTCGTTTATAATTTTTTATCTCCAAATAATAGTCATTTACGGCCTCTGATAAAGTCGTGAAAGAAAACCCGATTTTATTGTAAAAATCTTTCACCTGACCATTTTTAAGAGTCTTGATATATTTAGCATAGACCTTTTTTATTTTTCTACTGCTTAGAAAATAAATCAGGTAATCTATAAATGCGTACTCAATATTTCGTCCTACTATTCTGCAACTCATTAAGAAGGTATCGATTTCATAATCTTCATCAGAAGAGCGTTTTGTGCAAATGCATAGACCTGTTAAGCCATAATCGCCAAACTTATCTGCAACCGAGAATGTGAGGACATACGAATTGCCATTTTCAATAAAGTTCCTAATATCTCCTTCTGTGTATCTTTTTGTTGTCAGATTAAACTGGTTTGTTTTCTGACTCATTTGAGATAAACGGGGAATTAATGATGGGTCATTTAAGTAAATATTCATTTGAAGTTGCAAGGAAATGAGATAATCATCAAGGTTAGTAAATTCTTTAAGGTTATTGTCCCTTACAATCTGCTGCTTATACATTTCCAATTTATTTCTGTCTTCCAAAGTAGAAGAGAGATTATAAAACAAATCTATATTGTTCCTTAGTAAGTCAGGGTATTCATATAACTTCTCCGGAACCTGGATTGTTGTAACTTGCGGTATTTGCTCACGGATTAAATTTATTTCAAATTTCGAATCATCAACAAATACAAGACTATCCAAACCAATATTAAGTTCCAGGGCTATCTCCCTGAGATTGGATGCTTTATCAGACCAGTTGCTTTTATTAATTGTAATGAACTCACTTTTCAGTTGCATGTCTGGATGATTACTCAGCACTTCCTCAACATCATTTTGATTATTTTTACTACATATTCCAATTATCACTCCCTGATTACTGAGGCTTTTGGCCAAAGATTGTATTTCGGCAAAGATGCTCCCATCTTTTGACCTTTGAGACATTTCAATGTTATTAAATCCGTCCTCACCAAGTATGCCTTTCCATAAAGTATTATCGCAGTCAAAAATCAATGCTTTTTTGGCTTTTCCATTTGCAGCCATAATATAAGGCTTTATAAACCCGCAATATGTCTTGTAAAAATCTATAGTGTAAAGAGCTTTTGAAGTATAGTAATATCTTAAATCGTAACACTTTCCCCTGCCGATTTTGAAAAGTATTTTCTCCATCTCGACTAACCTTACATTTGAAGGAATAGAAACAGTCAGGTAGTTGTTTAACTGGCATGCCAGTTTATCCAGTTTTGTTTCCTTTATGCTTGCAGATGAAAAAGTGTAGGAGGTGAACTTATTAAATAAAACCAATGATGTTTTATTAAGATTCTGAATCATCAAATCAATTTCCAGTTTTGTTTTTTGGAAGAATGTTTCAAACTGATCGTCACTCATCAATTCAATCTTATATTGGAACCCAACTGTAAGATTACACAACTCCCAGAAAACAATGATTAGATTAGATCTTTTGTATTTTAAACTATCCTGAACGATGTTGTCATAATCACCAATCTCTACAATAGCATTAATTGACTCAGACTTTACTGAGTACTCCAGTATCTCTTTTATCTGATGAACAGTGATATTTGAGAGTATAGCAATGTGGTATGGGTCTGAAGTAAGTTTGGTACCCAGTTCCTTATTAAGCCTTAGAATTTCAGTGTATTTCAAATCCATCATAGCATTGTCTGTCCGCCGTTCACTCGAATAGTTTCACCAGTTATGAAATCTGATTTATCTGAAGCCAAAAAACTTATTGCACCTGCAACGTCCTGAGGTTTTGATAGTCTGCGAAGTGGAGTTGTTGTTGCAGTAAGTAACCTGATTTTCTCAGGTACATCGGCTATTAACTCTGTATCTGTCATTCCGGGTGAGATCAGATTAACTCTTATTCCCTTCGGTCCCAGCTCTTTGGCAAGTGCCTTTACAAAACCGGATAACCCGGATTTAGCAGTGATATAGTGTGTCAGTTCCGATTTAGGATCTTCCACGTATTGGGTACTGATGCATATTATTTTTCCAAATTTCGATTGTTCCATCCATGGAATAACACACTTGATAATATTGAAAGTACCTTTAATGTTCACGTCGATATGGCTTTGAATATCACGCCATTCCATTTCGCTGAATTTTATGTTTCTAAAACTGAGTGTTGTACAATTCACCACGACAGTAATTGTGTCGAATTTACGCACTACTTTTTCAGTCATCTCCCTTGCCTCATCAAGATCAGTAATATCTGCCTTCACGATGATTGCATCCATACCAGTGGAAATGATTTCGTCTTTAATTTTTTCTGCAAGTCCTTTATTACTATTGTAGTGAATTGCCACTTTGAATCCGTCCTTCGATAGTTGCTTGCATGTTGCCTGGCCAATGCCTCCTGTCCCACCAAGAACTATGGCCACCATCTTTTGTGCAGTGGCCGTTTCGTTTTTTGCAATAGTTTCTTCTTGTTCTATAACTTTTACTTTTGCCTTACCAGATGTAATTTTTTGTTTGTGTTGATTAAAAATATCAGTGGCTATTTCCAGAGTTTGGCTTTTCTCATTTTTGCTTATAACAACGGCCTTGACTGTAATTGTATCTCCAACTCTAACTGGGAGAAGAAACTCTAAACTCTGAGAGAACCATAGGGCTCCGTCACCTGGCAATTTCGTTCCAATAATTGTTGAAATGAAAGATGCACCAAGCATACCGTGAGCAACTGGCTTTTTATATGAAGTGTTACTGGCATATTCATTATCAACATGCAACTTATTATCATCACCTGTTAATTCAACAAAATGATCGATGTCTGACTGAGTTATTAAATGATGAAGATTTGCTTGATCTCCAACATTAATTGAATCAAATTTCCTCATGACTTTTCTTCATAACGATTGCACAATAATTTATCGTAATCTTCTTTTTGATAATCTCTTCCATTTCTAAATTTTCAACAGGCAATACCCCATCTGTAACAATTGTCAGTCCGCATTTTGAGAACATATTACGGATAGAATCGACGGAGGTGAAATGATATACGTGGTCGATTGTTGGGCAATCCACACAAGTAGAAATAAAGGCTTTTCCTTTTTCACTCAATAGCTCTCTTATTTTATTAAGTAATTTTTCAGGATAGTTTACATGCTCGAGAACTTCTCCCATTGTTACAAAATCGTATTTTTCACTTGAGTCAAAATTTAAAATATCAATATTCTTGTAGGATATTTCTGAAGACTTTTCTCTAAAAAAGAATTCCATTATGGATTTAGTGGTAATAATGGATGTCTGACTTATATCTATAACAGCTATACTTGCATTGTTATTACTTAGACGCTTCATGGCAGCACGAAGGAATAAACCATGACCCGGACCAATTTCCAGATATGACGAGATTGAATCACTATATGAATTCAGATTTTTTTTAAAAAATGCGTACATTTCATTATGAGTCGGCCACAAAAATTGAGACATTGCCAGACCAATCATATATGATTTCATTTCTTCATCATTGTTATATACTTCATCAAAAGCCCTCCCAGCCTCTTCCCTGGGATATTTCCCTGTTTTCATAAACGATATTTGACTTCTGACCATGTCGTTGCACATTTTAATGTAAGCATCAACAGCATAACTTAATGGGATATCTTGATCTTTTAAATAATCTATATACTCTATTGAGAACTCTTCTGCCTCAGCGAGAAAAGAAGCATCTTTGTTTAATAAAAAGCCCATTATTTTCTTCTTCTGTAAAGGAGATTTTGAGAATATTAAATCAACGATATTTTTAAGGTTTGACGGGATTTCCATAATTTTTATTTTGAAACCTAATTTAATACCAGCGCAATACGGAAGAACCAAAAGTAAAACCAGCACCAACGCCAGATATCACAAGTACCTGTCCACGTATGATAAGATTTAACTCAATTGCCTCGCACAAAGCTATTGCTATTGATGCATCAGCAGTGTTTCCGATTTGAGCAACGTTTGTGTATGTTTTAATCATGGGCAGTTTCATTTTTCCCATCAGATATTCAATTAAGCGAAGATTTGCCTGATGAAAAATATAAAAATCAATGTCACTGATTAATAATCCAGCTTTCTCTATAGATCTTCTTATTGCCACTGGCTGATATTGTACGAGCTGTTTCCAAACTTCAAGTCCATTTATTTCATAATACTGAAGCCCATCATTAACGTTGTCCGATCTTAAAGGATGGCTTGAACCTCCTCCTCTAAGACGGACTGAATCAAAAACACGTCCGTTGCTAAAAATTTCAGTGGACAAAATGCCATAATCCTCTGGAACAACGCCAAGTACTGTAGCGCCAGCGCCATCACCAAAATAAATAGCTGAATTTGGATCATGCCAATTAATGAAGCGTGACTGTAAAGCAGTGCCAATTACTATCGAATATTTAATACTTGAATCCACCAGCATCCTGTCAGAAGCTACGCTTAAGGCAACTTGAAAGCCGGTACAATTTGCCAGGACATCAAAAGCCCCGGCATTTGTTGCTCCAAGTTCAGATTGTACTTTGCAAGCCATTGCTGGATAAATATAATCACCGGTAAAAGTGGCACATACTATAAGACCAACCTCTTCTGGTTTGATTCCTGCCATTTTGATCGCATCCCTGGCTGCTAATACAGACATATTAGATGCGGTTTCGCCCTCCTCAACTATGTAACGTTTCTCAATTCCCGTTTTTTCTAAGATAGTGCCCTTGGGCAAGGAGGTCCACTCTTCTATCTGATCATTGGTAATTAGCTTATTGGGAACATATTTGCCAACTCCAATAATACCAACCCCATATTTTTTATCCTTATTCACCTGTCTTAATGAGTAAACATGTTGTGCTGTGGAAGAGAAGTTTTTGCTTCATTCCACCATAAAGATGCATTTGTAATATCCCAGGGTTTTCCATGTCCGCCAAAAATTATAGTTTCTTTCGGCAGGTTATTTAATAATAATTCTACTGAATTTTTTATCATTGAAGCACTACCACCGGGCAAATCTACTCTGCCTACAAAATTTTTGAGCAAAGTATCTCCTGTAAGGATAAAACCATTAAAACCATAACTAACACTTCCCAAGGTGTGCCCTGGTGTGAAAAATACTTTTATTTCTTCATCTCCAAACTTTAATTCTATGTCTTGATCAAAAGTAACCACATCTTTAGGAACCGAAACAGGCTTCCCTCCGAATCTTAAGGCATATATTGTAGCCTGATTCAATAGCCTCATATCGGACTTTTGTATTATACATGGCAAACCGAAGGCATTGGATATAGCATAAGCCGCCCCGATATGATCAAAATGGGCATGTGTTAGTAAAATGTACTTTAAGTTTCCTAACCCATTTTCTACTATCATTTTTTTTAATAAAAGTTCATTTGATCCGGGATCTACCAAAACTTGATCTCCAGACTCTTTTGCAGTAATAAGGTAGCAGTTTTGTTTCCACTTTTCGTCAGTAACAATTACACGAATCTGGTAACCGTTAATATCATATTTCGTTATTAGAGGAATTTCCATTAGTCTACTAAACACATATTAATCAACTGCCCGGTGACGCAACTGCTTTCAGGAGCAATAAAGAATGAGATGATATTACAAATTTCTTCGACAGTCACAACTCTTTTAATAGATTGTTGTGATAGCAGATTCTCTTCCCATTTGTCACCAAAACTCTTTGCTGATTTTGTCAATGTCAGGCCAGGTCCAATAACATTACAAGTAATACCCATAGGGGACAACTCTTTTGCCAGGATCTTCGTCATCGCTGTTATTGCACTTTTTGTTGCAGAATATGCTGATGTTCCTTCCAAATTCATAGGTACAGACAATGATGAAATTGTAATGATACGCCCGTACTTTTTAGGTATCATTACTTTAGACACTTCACGACAAGTATAAAATGTGCCTTTGATGTGGACACTTATAAAATCGTCTAATATAGAGCCTGACGTAACCGACATAAGAAGGGCTGATTTAACCAATCCTGCATTGCAAATCAGAACATCAATACCCTTATACTTCTTATTGATCGACCTTATCCACTGTCTTACCTGATTTTCATCCCCAACATCTACCTGAGTATGGGAATAATCTTCGTGTTCTATTGTTGATGAGCTTCGGCTACATCCTGCAACAGAAAATCCCTTTGATATAAAATGTTCTGCAATACCATGGCCAATCCCTTCACTGGTCCCTGTAATTACCATCACTTTTCTCATGGAATTTTCAGTTTTTAGTTTGACTAGCTGTTTACTTTATCTACGAGATAGTTGGCAATTATACCTGCAGACAGGTATGGATTGTTAATATTGAAACCGGACATTTCATCTAAAACCAAATAAATTTCCATTTTTGTTTTCTGGTTTATACGATCCTCTATATCGGTAAAAAGTGTAATAAACCCAATTGAGTCCAAAACTGAATCTTTCCCGAGGATTGGAGTATTCGTATCAATAATTATTTCTTTGTCAATCATCCCACTCTGAAATAGACCGTCAAATGATTCCTGAATCAAACTAATCGCACTCTCCAAATTCATCATTTTTTCTCCTTTGATAATACGTTATTAACACTAATTTTATTATTCGTTATTCATAAGTCTTAGCAATTGTATGCCGTGATTTTTTCTATTAAGCTTGCTATCCGCTAATTCAATCATTCTCTCCCTTCTTGCATTGTCTTGGGCAAGGGCTAATACTTTGTCTGATATTTTTTGTGGCGTCAAATCCTCATGCCACCCCAAGTCATCACAAAGCTCATTACGTGACAAGAGTTTGAGATAATCCTCTTGTACTCTTGTAAGAGAAATTCCCAAAAATGGAACTTTCATATACATTGCCTCCCACATAACAGATCCCCCTGAGAGGATGGCCAAATTTGCCATAGACAATTCGTCTGCCATATTTGTTGTCTGTTCAATGATATTAATGCTCAAATTAGACGTGGATGCCAATTCCAAGAATTTTCCTTTAGATTTATCTCCAAATTTTCCAGTAATAACCACAGCTGACCAATCATTTCTGTTAATATTTGAAAGTCCCTTGATGACTTTTATTATCAGATTATCACTTATTACTGCGCTTCCTCCAAGACAAACCAAAAGATGGATATCGGTACTCAAGGCAAATTCCTCATTTTTTGAAGGTGTCTTGAGAAATTCTCTTCTGATTAGAAGATATTCAAGTCCCGACATTACTTTGGTATATTGTTCAACCGAGTGATTTATGTTTTCAGCACCAAAGTTTTGGTCTAGCAGAACATCTGCTGCACAATGTTCAATGGAAAAATCATTAACCCTTAAAACTTTATATCCGCTGTGCTTTAAAAGTTTTTCATAATCAGTTGGGAACTTATAACCATCAAGAACTATCCATTGTGGTTTTATTATTTTTGCGATAGCCAGGAGTTCTTTTAAGTCTTCTAAATAATCCCAAAAATTGTCATCTTTTAAAGTGTGGATGATAAAAGGGTCCTCCCTAAGAAGCCTTTCGATAAAATCATTTTTTGATTTTGTTGCGAAGTGCACCACATGCCCGGCATCGGTGAACATCTGCCCCAAGGCAATCATCCTAATAAAATGTCCGTAGCCAATTTCTGAGGAGGCGTCAACTCTTATGAGGATTTTTTTCTTTGCCACTTAAAAAACACCAGGTTCCTATGTTTTTTAATTAAATTTTCTAAAGACTGGCTTTACGGGTTCTCCAACCAAATAGTCAGCAAACCCATTTCGAGATTCCAAAGCTTTATTGTACAGCTCAAAAATCTCACTGAATGATTTAAGAGTTGTCTGAATGTCTTTTTGGGAATGTGAGATTGTTGGCACAAAAGCCCCTCTAAAAAAGATACCGCGTCTAATTGCCTCTTGAAAAACCAGGGTTTTAAAGCCATCATTCACATTGCCGTTAGCATCGCGAAATAATAAAAATTGCCAATTAGGATGTCCTTTAATAGAAATATAATCTTCTAAATTATGGTCTTTTAAAAGTTTAATGATTCCACTTTTTACTTGTTTTCCGATTTCCATACTCCGTTCGATGGTGTTCTCCGATTTTACGATTTTTAATGTTGCAATTGCGGCCGCCAATGAATGTGTTTCTGCACCATGCGTAGTCGAAATAAGAAAGACTCTCTCCTTAGCATGCAATATACCTCCAAGTTCCATGATCTCTTTTTTCCCAGCTAACATACATACTGAAAAACCATTTGCCACTCCTTTACCCCATGTTGTAAGGTCAGCTTCAATGTTTAATAGAGTATGTGCCCCGGGATAGCCTAGTTTAAAGCCTGAGATCATTTCGTCAAGAATAAAGACTGTGCCATTTTTTTTGCACAAATCTTTGACCTTATGCAGATAATTATCCTCGGGATAATCAAACTCCATAGGCTCGAGAATGACGCAGGCTATTTGGTTTGGGTATTGTTGGAATAATCGTTCAAGAGATTCAATGTTGTTGTAATTAAAGGTTAAGGAAAGATTTGATATTTCATCCGGGACACCTGAGTTATTTGGTTTTTTACCAACATACCAATCATCATAAGAAAAGAACCCGTGATCAGAGCAGAAGGCGACATATTTTCGTCCAGTAAAGGCCCGCGATAACTTAATTGCTCCCGTTGTCACGGTGGAGCCATTCTTGGCAAATTTTACCATCTGTGCAGTAGGCACGGCTTCAAGAAAGGCTTCTGCTAATTCTACTTCAAGCGGTGAAGGGCACTGAAAATTACTTCCATGTTCTAATTCTTTTTTAACCGCCTCTATTACTGGTTCATAGGCATGTCCTAGACTTACAGCAGTTAAACCCATTGCCCAATCAATGTACTCGTTGCCATCAACATCCCAAACATGGCTGCCTTTTCCTCTTGAAATAAATTTTGGACCAAGCAAAGGAGATTGATCAGCTCCTTTGCTGTATGTATGTGCTCCGCCTGGAATTATTTGGTTTGCTCTTGAACAAAGTTCATCTGATTTTGTGAAAACTGTTATTGCCATCTTTTTTAGATTAGTTTGATTCTTTATATGACGTGGGGGGGGTAATTTTTATTTCATTCCCAGTGGTAAATCCTAGAATGCCCCACCTGTGCATAGGGAGAGATTGCTTCTTTAAGTTCTGAATTTGCATCCAGGAACTTCACAATCTCTGTAACAGGTATTCTAGGCGCTTTATTCTTAAATACTCCATAAACAATTCGACAGACCATAAGATCTTCGGGGTTATCAACTGTTAATCTTAAGTCTTTTCTCAGCAATGCTTCCGGGGATTTTACATTGATTATTTTGAAATCCTGCCGATGCTCCCGCATATATAACGAACATAATTCGGAGCGATGCTTTTTATCGCCTTTTGAATGCGATTCTTCCAGCGCTTTTAATGAAATTATTTCAAACCCGCATCCATCAATAACTTCATCCATAAAAGTTGCATCCGGTTGTTCATTCTGGTGCCGCAGCCAAAGTTCCTCTACAGGTTCAAAATAGAGAAATGGGGATTCGCTTGTTATGCGAAAAACATCAGTTGCGCCTCCGAGTTTACCGCATTGGATCAATCTAGATAATACATCTGTCTGATCACCAACAATAAATTTAAGATCATTCCGGTCTGCGAATATTTTAAAAACCTCATTATCAACACCTTCTGAAATGCCCAAAATTATCTCATCGATGCATTTGATTGATTTTAAACAATTGATGATGTTGTCAAGTATTCGAACGCCGTTATGTACATCCAAATTTTGAAGTGGTTTACCATAAAGCCGTGCTCCCTGGTTTCGGCAGGCAACGGCTGCAACAAGTCGTCTTTTCATTTATGAATAATTTTAATCAAAATCCATTTGCGAAATGGGTGTGTTTTTTAGTATGTCATGTTTAATTGTTTTTTCATAGACCATAGCGAAGTCAGTTATCACCTGTTCAGAGGAAGTGCGCTTAAGTACCACATCATTCGGTTTTATCTTCGAACCACCAGGTAAATCCCGATTTGTAACCACATGCCTTCGAATCATTTTTCTATATCCGACTTCAGCTTCACTCATGCCAAAATTTTCAATGTTCTTGATTTCTCCCAAGGATTGTACACATTCACGGATAATCTTGGAAAATTCAGAAAACTCATCCGGATTCAGGGCAGCTTCATGGTCTTCCAACCTCATAACCCGGCCGAGGGTTAAATGTTTTTCTATCACGCTCGCTCCCTTGCCAATTGCCGTTGCTGCTAAGGCATACTTTAATGGACTGTCTGGAGATGCATGGTCGGCAAAACCTATTAATGCATTTGGATGAGTTCGACAAATTTGTTGAATTAGAAAGTTAACACGTTCGATTTGGTTAGCCTCATTTGGAGTGGGGTATCCCTGAAATCCCAAAAGAACGACAACCTGCTTTTTAGCAAGGATTTGAGTGGCTTGCTGAAGTTCACTCGCATAAGCGCCCCCAGCTCCTAGAAGGACTCTGGGTACTGAACTTTTTGCAACATCATGTAGCAACCCAATATTGCTAATATCTGTACCATGAAGTTTGATCGTTGTAATGCCAATATTTTCCGCTAATTGCAGGCTATGTGTGCCAAAAATATCTAACTGCAAATGAATCCCCAACTCCTCCGCATTGATAGCTAAATTTTTCCACACTTCATCATCCATTTCAAGGGATTTGAAGAGATTATAGTATTTATAATCTGGAGTGGCCAATTCGTCTGCATAAACAAGTTGAAATTTTGCAGCATCTGCTCCGGCGCTTGCTGCAGCCTTTAAGAGTAACTTCGCTTGTTCTGGGTTCCCTTCAAATCCTTGTGCTAATTCTGCAATTATTTCTATCTTCATCTCAATAGATATTGATTCACGTATTGATTTATCTGAATTTACTTAAGGGTAGACCAATTAGCAGGATTCAATAAGTCAGAATCTTCTGTCTTGATAAACTCGGACATTTTAGGAGCTGGCCCCTCTGCTGACGAAAGAATATCAATTAATTGATTCAGGCTATCAACACCGATGATGACTTTTCTGATTTCGGGGAACGATAAAGCATGTCGAAGACAGGCTTGTATAGAGGTCATTTCAGTTTGCAATAACCAATTATCATATTTGGACCATAAAGTAGACCAGCGGTTGAATTTTTCAGGGCGTTCATCAGGTTTCATTAAAAGCAAGCCTTGTAAAAAGACCGAACGAACGTGAAGTTCCGTGTTAATGTCTGCCAAGCGATAAATCCACCCTGAATTGATCAACCGGTGGTCAAATATGCTGAATGGAGCCTGAACAAGATCGAAATGATATTGATCACAAAGTGAATTCAACTCTTCAGGATCATAGATTGAAACACCAATATTCTGCACCAAGCCATCATCTTTCAATTTCAGGAGAGCTCTATAAATACGAGCTCCATCATTTTCTAACAACTGCTGCGGACGATGCAACAGAAGTCCATACAGGCTATTAAGTTTTAACCTTTCAAGTGATCCCTTTACGGCAGTTATCACCCACTGTGAGATGTCGGCACCACGGAAAGGAATTTCCGGCAATTTTGAAACAACATCCCAATCTTGAATACCAATTTCACCCAACCTATGTTCACTATCTCCATATGCTATAGCGGTATCAAGCGTATTGATGCAACTTTGTTTTGCATATTGAATAATTTTTGGGGCTTCCTTGAATGTTACCTTGCCATGATTGTTGGCGATACCATAATTAAGGCCAAATTGTACCGTGCCAAGTGCAAGTTTCATTCAACCAAGTCCTTAATGGCCATGATAATTTGTTCTTGCATGGTATCTGTAAGGTCATAAAACAGCGGAATGGTCAACGCCTCGTTGTAGTAATTTTGTGCAAGAGGGTAATCTTCAGGCTTGAACCCGAGATTGCGGTAGTATGGATGTGAAGGAACGGGAATATAATGAACCTGAGTTCCTATTTGCCTGGCTAGTAACGCCTCCATCAGCTGTCCACGACTGATCCCTTTTTTTTCAAAGTTGATGCGGATCACATATAGGTGATGACCACTCTCGTCGCGTCCGTCAATCTGTGCCGGATGAACATTGTGAAAGCGAGCAAATGCAGCATCGTAAGCTTTTACCAATATACACCTACGGGCAATAAAAGTATTCAGCTTTTTAAATTGTGATAAAGCCAGGGCACACTGAATGTCGGTAATCCGGAAGTTGAACCCGAGTGTTTGCATTTCATAGTACCATGGATTTTTATGTCCATTCGTCACTGATTGTGCAATAATCTGAAACGGATCGTCCAATTTATTTACCCCATGGCTGCGCAACTGTAAAAGCTTTCGGTACGTTGCTTCATCATTCGTTGTGATCATTCCGCCCTCACCAGCAGCAATAGCCTTAACCGGATGAAAGGAAAATACCGTCATAAGAGAATAGGCACAAGAACCTACCAAACGGCCATTCTTATATTTTGCTCCAAGTGCATGTGCAGCATCTTCGATCACTGATACTTCTGCATCATCTGCAAGATGTTTAATAGCTTCCATGTCGCAAGGAAGACCTGCAAAATGGACTGGTATAACTGCTTTGACATCTGGATGATTTTTAAGACATTCAGCCAGGCAAATGGGGGCCAAATTGATTGTTCGCGGATCAATATCTGCAAAATGAACATTGGCGCCACAATAAAGCGCTGCATTGGAACTTGCAACAAAAGTTATTGGGGAAGTTACTATTGACGTTCCAGGGCCAATTCCCGCTGCCAAAGCAGCAATATGTAAACCAGCAGTACCGCTTGATACAGCTACAGCATATTTAGCCCCCACATAATCAGCCACTGCCTGCTCAAACGCTTCGATGGTTGGTCCCTGCGTCAAAGCGCCATGTCTTAATACTTCAGCAACTGCCTGTATGTCATCCTCATCAATATGGTGTCGTCCGTATGGTATCATAAATTCTGTATTTCTTTTGCAATCCCAAGTTTTTCTTGTTCGTACAGTCTTTCAATATCTGAATCAATATTGCCAAGTTTTCTTCCAATTAAATCACAGGTTTTCTTATTTGAGAGACTCAAGTCAAGCGGGCGTTGAACCAATCCAGGCTTATCGCCAAACAAAACGGGTTTAATCAGACTTTCATTTAAGTGTAAGTACTTTGCAAGTTTGAGTCCAAATTCGTATTTTGAAATACGCTCATCACACACTACATTAAAGATGCCTTTGGCTTGTTTCTTGATCAAATCATGTGTTGCGAAGGTCAGTGTTTCTGCAAGGATTGGTGTGTAGAAAACATCTGCAAACAAATTTACTTCATTCCCTGAACGAAGCGAATTAATGATCGTATCACTAAATGAAGACCGATAACTGGGTCCCCAACCATAAAAGTTCGTTCTTATAACCAACGCCTCCGGGTGAGCTTCCATAACTCGAGTCTCAGCTTCTGCTTTTGTTTGGCCATAGACATTTCTTGGATTAACAAGGTAAGCCTCATTTACCGATGGTTCAAGACCTGAAAATAAATGATCTGTTGAAATATGGACCAGCTGTAAATTAAGTTTGGCACAGGCTTGTGCAACGTTGAAGGATAATTCAACGTTAACATGCCGAGCGAGTTCCGGATTAGCTTCACATGCCTCTACACTTGTAAGACCGGCGGTATGAACTACAATTAGGGGTCGAATAGATTCAACAGTTTTAGTAAGGTCATTGATAGATTCTATGTCAATTTGTCGAGATTCGACCCCAGTCATTGATACATGTCGGTCGTACAATCCAAGTACAACAGAATAGAGATCCCGAATTGCCATTGCCCAGTTTAACGCTAAAAGTCCGGAACCACCTGTTATCAATACCTTATCCTTCATGTTATTTTGATTGGGTTAACAGAAAAGAAGTTGATGTTATGCATATCAAATTGAACCTATTTTTCCTTGATGTGTTTTTATCCATGACTTCAGATCTTCAAGTTTCATCCAATCTGAATTGTTCTCTGAAGTATATATAAATCCCTCATTGACTTTTTTGCCTCCATTAATTCGTGATGGATCAGACGACCAGTTGTGAATTGATGGCAAAATCTTGTAATGATTTTCATATTCATATGTATGAGGAGCATCTTCTGAGCCGATCATTTGTTCATGTATTTTTTCACCAGGCCGGATGCCAATTATTTTGTGTTTTGCCCTTGGTGCGACTGCTTTGGCGATGTCAAGAATCGTCATGGAAGGAATCTTTTTAACATAAATTTCGCCACCATGCATATCTTCAAAGGCATGCCAGACCAGTTCAACACCCTGTTCCAGGGTAATCATGAAACGAGTCATTCTTGGATCTGTTATTGGCAGTTCACCTGTGGATGAGAGAGACATAAAAAACGGAATTACAGAGCCTCGTGAACCCATCACATTGCCATACCGGACGATGGAAAAAATAGATTTGTGGGTTCCTGCATAGCTATTGGCAGCAACAAATAATTTATCAGATGCGAGTTTAGTCGCTCCATAAAGGTTAATCGGATTGCTGGCTTTATCAGTAGACAAAGCCACCACCCGTTTTATCTTACTGTCGATGCAGGCATCAATAAGGTTCATGGCTCCTATGATATTGGTCTTAATGCATTCGAAAGGATTGTATTCGGCTGTTGGAACTATTTTAGTTGCTGCGGCATGAACAACAAAGTCAATTCCATCGAGTGCACGTGAGAGGCGATCCTTATCCCGAACATCTCCAATAATGAAACGTATCCTGGGATCTTTTTCATATTTAAGTGCCATGTCCCATTGTTTCATCTCATCACGAGAGTAAATTACAAGACGCTTGGGATTGAATTTTGCCAAGGTCATCGGGACGAAAACGTTGCCAAATGAGCCGGTCCCGCCGGTGATGAGGATGGAGGAGTTAGTTAACATGTTATTGTAGTGATTAAAATTTATAAGAGTTTGGTTTGATATTGAGAGTTAGGACCTCAATGATACTATTTTTTGGTAATAGGATGACTTTTAATAACGGTTGTCATTAAATTCCAATCTTGCTGTGCCTTGATAGAATTCGACGGATAACCGGGTAACTTGATTCGGTTCTGTCGTTTTATTCTTTTCCAGTCAATGATAATGACAGGTAAGATTTTCTTAAGGAAGTGTTTGATAAAAGGTGCAATTTTTATAGTTTCTTTTTTATTTTTTTTGTGAATTTGTTTTCTTATATATGCACTAAACGCTGCATCAAAAGCCTGTCCGGCAATAAATTCTGATTCACCCGTTACACTAGAAAATAGTTTTGAAAACCCCTCCTTAAGAATTTTTCCAGCTGTAGATTTTAGATATATATCCCAGTTATCAATTAGAATTGCTGGTGGTATTTTTTCATCAAGTATTGATTTCTTGTTCCATTTATGGCCTTCAATAGTCACATAGTCGGAATACCTCGCCGAATCACGTGCCATCCAGAACACGGGAAGTGTGGTGTGTTTGCCATAGATATTACCCACCAAATTTGTGCTTGTTTCGACCACCGTCACCTCCCTGACAGAGCAGGCAAGGTTCATCGCTGAACGTAAAACTGGCGTTCGGTAGAGTGCATAAAGGTTACTCATACCGTGTTCAAATGCATGAATGACTCTCGCAGATGGATCATCCTCAGCTACTGTGTAATTTTGGAAACCGTCATACAAGAGATTGTATGTCAAAATTTTAGAATTCAGAACAAATTGGATATATGTCCCCTGAACAGTCACATAATCTAAGTTTGCATCTAGAAATTCGACCCCTGACTGTACTCCACTAATGGATAAAAAATCGTCATCTGCACAAAGACAAGCATATGGAGTTTCAACCAACTCTAGTCCTCGGCTAATTTGTTTTGCAAAGTCCATATCGGGATTGTGCAAATAGGTTATGTTGTTTAGCCCGTTTATCTGCAATGGTGTTTTGCTAGAATCAACGATAATTACTTTAATCCCCAGTGGTTCGTAGTAAGCAATGGACCGTTGAACCACAGGTACACGATAATGTGTTGGTATAATTATAGTGATCTTATTTTTCATAAGATGTTCAGAATAATCCTAATATGAGATTGCTGAAATAGAAAAAAGTATTACTTACTGGTGATTTTAACTACATTTAGGATATTTAATGGCGTTCCTTCCTGAACTATCCTACCCTGTTCCAACCTATACAATCTGGTGCAGTTTTCTACAGTAGAAAGACGATGAGCAACAATGATCACGGTTTTGTTACCTTGCAGTTCTGAAACAGCTTGCATTACACCATGTTCAGTGGCGGAATCAAGCGCACTTGTTGCTTCGTCTAATACCAATACTGCTGGATCGTGATAAAGAGCCCTTGCAATGCCGATGCGTTGCCGCTGGCCACCTGAAAGTCTAATGCCACGCTCCCCCACGTATGTTTCCAAACCATTGGGAAGGCTTTGCACGAACTCATCTAATTGTGCGGCTTTAATGGCACGATGAACAGCAGCATTGTCAATCTGAATGTTTGGCAAACCAAAAGCAACATTACGACGAAGAGTGTCGTCGGTTAAATAAATTGATTGAGGCACGTAACCAATTTGGTCCTGCCAGCCACGCAATTTATTTTGAATATCTTGTCCGTCTACAATTATCTCACCAGCATGAGGCTTTAAAAGCCCAAGAATAACATCCACTAAAGTGCTTTTGCCCGAACCACTTGGGCCAATGAATCCTACAGCTTCACCTTTTTTTATACAGATAGACACATCTTCCAATGCATTTGTTTTGGCATTTAAATATTGAAAACTAATTTGTTTCACTTCAACTTCTCGATTGAAATTAAGTTTGTCATTAGCAGTATTTGGTTCTCCTGAATCTCGGATCAAATGGAACTCGTCGAAGAGAACATCCACAACCGGTTGGCTATAGCGTATTTGTTGGAAGTTCAACATGATCCGATTAACTGATGGAATCAATCGAAACGCCGCGGCTACAAACACCCCAATCGTTGGGAGCAATAAGTCTAGTTGTCTCTTTTGCACAATCATCATGGCAATAAGTCCGGTCAGACCCATTACGGCCAGAAGTTCCAGGTAAATTCGAGGGGCAAGCCCAAGCGTTGTAACCTTAGCTTGAATTTTCGCTCTGGCTATGCTGTATTCATCATACTCCTTTACAAAATAATTCTCCCTTCCCATTAGCTTCACATCTTTCACTCCACCAAGTCCTTGTAATAATTGTTTTGTTAGTAATCCCATAAGTGACTGCCGTTGTTCCCCCCAGTCAAGCAATTTCTTTGACGTCAACCGATTGAAAGCAAAAGCCGATACAGCCAAAAATATAGTTATCACGATAGTTCCTGTGGGTTCCACCAAAACCAGCAAAAAAGCTACTCCCATTACAACAGAAAATTCAATTGAGAGAGAAGTAAAGGCTTGTGATATTACGGCAAATTGACCCACCTCCGTCTGAAGATTTCTCAGCAACTCCGCAGAGTTCCGCTGCAAGTGAAAGGTATAAGGCTGACGCAGATAACCCAGAAAGAGGTCGCTAGATAAATCTGCTGATAACTTTGCTGAGAAGAAGGATTGTCGCCAACTCAAAAAAATAAGAAAAATCCCTTTTAGCAGATACACAAATACCAGAATCGACATTCCCCACATAACCAACTGTACTTGAGTAGGATTTCCAAGGGCTTCCAGATACGGCTGAATAACTGGGTATTTCTTACCGATGTCTGAATTGAGCATCAAGCTAAGTGCTGGAATTAAAATCCCAAGTCCCGCCATTTCAAAGACCATTCCAATAAGCATTAATACTCCCAATCCCATCAATTGTCGTTTTTGGGAGTTGGTGAAAAGATAGCGAAGTTTTGAGAAAATGGACAATGATGGTTCAATCACAGTTTTAAGGGAGTTATTTTAAAAGTTTCATTAAGATAGCTTTGCAGATATTGCGGTTCAATGTCATGATGATTATTTAGCGATAAACGCATGGCATTGCTTATCGCAATATCCATCCAAGGTAACATCTCGTTTACCTTTTTTTGGTATTATCGCTGCCTTATATTCCATTTCGACATTTTTTAAGTTTCCAAAAGAAGTTGAATTTTCAATTTTATTGACAGTGTTTTTTGCCAGATTCAACTCAGTATCGGGGTAATTGTATTTGCTTTCAAAAAACATCGATGACAACCATTTTAATTCGTCCGATCTTTCGTTATTTTCCACTCTTGAATGTTTTGCCTTCTACGGGAATACTTTCTACCATTACTAATCCTTTGCTCTTCTTCTGGCTTCCCCTTCCTCGTTTTAGTGGCTTATTATTTTCTGCATCAGGCTCAATGGTTAAAAAGAAGCCGTCATCCAACTCTATTATTCCCGACAATACGTATTCACCATCACGTCTACCAATAATTTCTTGCAACTTATGCAGCATAGATCAAACGGATTCATATCTGTTATGTCCTTATATAAGCATTAACTTCGTTTTCTGAAAAAATCCAACCTTAAGATGCAAAATAAATCTTAAGGTTATCCTGCATTTTCACTCCCTGCTGGCGATGCCGGAGGGGCATCCTACACGATTATATGGCGTTTTCCCTACTTTCATGTTCTGCTTTTGTCCTAAAAATTGAGTCTGCTAGTCGGGTGCCTGTTGAAACTAATTTTGCTAGCACTCTAAGTTGCTCTTTGCAGGCAAGACTATCGGTTGGAGTAGGATAATTAATCGTGTGATCAATTTCTCCCCAAATCTCCTCAAATAGTGTTCTAACTTGGATTTCACAGCAAATTGAATTTTGGTTATTAGGTTTAACAATATAATGAATGCTTGTATAAAGGGTGGGTCGAAGTTCAGTCTTTAGTCCTAAATCTGTATAGAATTTAGTTGATTCAGGATCCCATGTCAAGGCTTTAGGCTCCTCAACAAATTTCCAATCACCATTGTCTACCTTATCATTTATTGATTTGTTGATAATAATGAACTGCTCTTGATGAAGATGCAAAACACGGACGCCAATAAAATCAGTTACTTCCTTAAAAATATTGTTCTTATTAATTTCTTTACCTTCTTCAAGTTTTCGCTTTATTTTGTCAAAAAGGTGGTTAGGGTCTTTTAACCTTGATTTTATCGAATGAATTATAGGAAGAGATTTTTTATTGAGTTCAGGATGTTCTTGAAAAAAAACTAATACACTTGCTAAAAACTGCTTGTATTCAAATTGTTTTTCTAAATAAGCCTTAACAGCTTCTTCAATAATTTGACTCATAAACTAAAGGGTGTTGATTCGTTCAATTAAACTTTCTGCAAATTTTTGATATGCTGCCTTAGTTGGTTTGTAATGAGTGTTGGCATTACCTTTTATTGTGGAAATATCTTCATTATCTAGATTCTCTAAATCTGGAATTTCCCAAATCGGATGTTTGTATTTTTGTGCCATATTAGGCAAGGTATTATGGGAATGCATCACAGCTTTTAGACCAATAGGAGTACTGGTTTGTACTGGAGTTAAATGATCTCTCACTTCAGGACTGATATAGGTCTCAATTGTTTCCGGAATTTGCTTAGCATAATTATAGTGTGCCAGTGCCAAATCCCAATCGGTTACTCCAGTATATTTTTTTGCATTGTAGATAGTATAACCTAAAAAACGAACAAATTTTAATGGAAATTTTTTTCGCTTGTCCTCAGAAATCAATCCATATAATGTATCAAATTCCTTCTTCCATAACCTTAAAGCATTACCAATATTTCTTATACCATATAGTGAAAACATGTCTGGTAAAGCCGGAATTAAAAAACCATCTACCGTAGAAATTATTACTTTATTTAATGCACCTAAACTTGGTGAAGTATCAATGATGATATATTTGTAATTATGAATTTTTGCATACTCTTCTGCGATTGTTCTAATATTAGTTATTGTTCTAATCGATAGCGGATCTCCTGAATAAGCTCCGCTCCATCTTTCAGATATTTTATTTTCATACTTATGCACAGTTAGTCTTCCCGGAATTAAATCTAAATTATTTCTGAGTTGAACCGGTGGGGGCATCGAACTCAACGCTCCTTGTCCGTCTTCTGTCGGCTTTAGAAGGAAATGCACAGTTCTTGGTTTTTTTATAAATATGTCATAGTTCTCCTTTGTCATTTTCTTTGTGGCTGAATCAAAGTCATCAATAAAATCATCTTCTTCTGCCCATATTGTGTGCAAGCTTTCCTCCTCCATACCGCAAATGGTCAAATTGCATTGAGGGTCAAGGTCTATTATCAAAATCTTGTGTCCCATCTCTGCTAGGATGTTTGATAAATGGAAAGCCAGTGTTGTCTTACCTACCCCCCCCTTATTGTTAAATAGTGATATTATTTTCATGGTGTAGTTGTTAATTCGTTGTCTTTAAAATGCCATATAACTCATTTATAATATCAACCTTTCTTATCCTGGTTGCAACTCAAGAGAGTTTTAGTAGGCGAATCGGTCTTATGTGGAAAGAGGATGAGTGCGGTGAACTTTGGGTCCATCTCGAAAATCCCGATCATTTCTTTTGTATAATCGCCCGGAAAAAGTCAAAGGAATAATCAGGTCTCAGAATGCCAGATTTATCAAATTAATCTGGTTTTCTTCAAACGGTTTAATGCGAGTGTAATGACCCTGGGGTTTGAGAATAGGGTGTTTTACTTTCCCGGAATAAGGCCATAAAAATCAGGTTGAAGAACAAACCTCATTTTTTACCGATTGCATTCTTTCCCAGGATTTGAAAGCTTTTTCTTTTGAAACTCTGTAGTCGTTATATCTTGCCGTTTGGCTTGCATCCAATAACCACCTATAGGATGAATAGGACTTTGGCAAACTTGACCTTACCAAACCGATCATCGTTTGATGTTTGGAGATATGTTTGCCTGATTTTACCAGGTGCTGAAAATAATAATGGTTCAAGTCTTTAAAAACCTTTCGACCTTGTTTAAGCGGAAAGATTTTGTGCTGGGCGAAATGTAACGCAGCATAGAATGCAGTAGTAATAGCCCAGTCATTAAAATTTCCATCTTTAAGAATGAGGTTACAAAGCGCTTCGTTATGCTCAGCGTGACTTAGCCGCATAAGTAATATTCTTTAAAATAAATCCATCGCTTTGTAAATGTTTCTCATCAAAATCGACGCCGCTATCTGAAAAACTAAACGTCACACTAAATAAATCTGAACTTTCAGTTGTTTCGATGTGGTTGATGTCATCATAAATGAATAAAAACTCATCAGCAAGAAATTCGTTTTCGGGAAGTGTAATTAAAACTTCGAATACATCGAAAGAAATGATTCTCAGGTAAGCATTTGATGGATTGAATTTTCGTTGTCGAAGTGTTGTAATAACTTTGGTAGTCAGCTGATGGC
>SESF01024156.1_pt1 | contig 29238 bp, 19 predicted proteins | sample 3171521 | NCBI WGS metagenome assembly SESF01 (sample SAMN10866945, study PRJNA518727) | freshwater metagenome | biome: subpolar coniferous forest; feature: holomictic lake; material: water; isolation source: holomictic Lake 227, 6 m and 8 m depth | place: Canada: near Kenora, Ontario | collected...
TTGCAAAGCAGCGGATGATCTGCTTCGGATTTCGGACTTCCTCCGCCTTCAGTCCACCACCCGCTTACCTGCTTTCTTCGCGAGGTATTGGGTCTTGATCCACTTGTAGGTGGCGCGCAGACCGGTATCGAGCGGGGTGTCGGGCTCCCAGTGGAGCATCTCTTTGATAAAGGTGTTGTCGCTGTTGCGGCCGGCCACGCCGCGGGGCGCGGTCAGGTCGTATTCGCGCTTGAGCTTGATCCCTGCGATCCTCTCCACTTTCGACACCAACTCATTGATGGAGACCAGTTCGCTGGTGCCAAGGTTAATGGCCGTAGCAATGAGGGCATCGGTATGCATAATCATGTCAATGCCCTTCACGCAGTCATCAATATACATGAAGCTGCGAGTCTGGAGGCCGTCGCCCCAAATGCTGATGGTCTGCTTGCCGGCGTCAATGGCGGCGATGACCTTCCGGCAGATGGCGGCCGGCGCCTTTTCGCGCCCGCCGTCCCAAGTGCCCCAGGGGCCATAGACATTGTGGAAGCGGGCAATAGCTGTCTTCATGCCCCGCTCGGCCCAGTATTCCTCGCAGAACATCTCCGAGATCAGCTTTTCCCAGCCGTAGCCGCGCTCGGCCATGGCCGGGTAGGCGTCGGACTCCTTGAGCGCGCGCACCTTCGGGTCCTTCTGGAGCAGTGTGTTGTAGGCGCAGGCTGATGAGGAGAAGAAGTAGCGGCGTGCGCCGGCTCGGTTAGCGGCTTCGATCATGTGGGTGTTGATCAGCACGCTGCGGAGGCATTCCACGCGATAGCGCTCGATAAAGCCCATGCCTCCCATGTCCGCTGCCAGGTTATAGACTTCGACCGCTCCTTCGCAGAGGCGGACGCAGTTGGCTTCGGCGCTGAGGTCCAGGTTCAGGCACTCCACACCCGGCACGCGCTGGTACCATTCCGGCAGCGGCTTCTTGTCCGCCGCGCGGATGCGCGTAAAGCCCTTGTTGCGAAAGTAGCGGGCCAGCGCCCCGCCGATGAAGCCCCCGCCGCCCCCGATAACGATCAAATCGTCCTTGTTAAGCTTCGGGTCTTTCTCAACCAATCGTTTTTGTTCCATAATCATGTTCTTCTCGTTCTTGCGGCCACCCGAGGTGCACAAAGCAGCCGGCGATAAAGCGGCCCTACAGGGTGTCCGGCTTCAAATCATGGCGGCCCAATGCCGTCATGGCGAGCCCAAAAGATCCCTACCCCCCTATTCGGGAGACTTGCTCCTGGCGGCTGACCCAGGCTATTCGGCCTTCGGATTTCGGCCTTCCTTCGGTCTTCGGTATTCGAGTTTCGGATTTCCCAGCAGACTTGTCCCGGCCCGCTGGCCTTGGCCAGAACGCTCGACCACCCGTCAATTTCCCAGCGCGGCGTCGAACATCGCCACGATGTTGGCGGGGGGAACGTCGGCCAGTATGTTGTGGACCTGTTGGAAGACGAAGCCGCCACCGGGCTGCCAGAGTTTCACCTGTTGGCGCACGTGCTCGGTGACCTGTGCCGGGGTGCCTTTGATCAAGATGTCGCGGGTGTCGCATCCGCCGCCCCAGAAGGTGAGCCGGCTGCCGAAGTCGCGCTTAAGGCCCGCGGCGTCCATGCCGCGACAGGTGATCTGCACCGGATTGATGGCATCCAGCCCGGCGTCAATCAAACCGGGCAGAAGCTCGCGGACGCCGCCACAGCAGTGCAACATGATCTTGAGGTGCGGAGCGCGCTGCTTGACCAGTTGCCACATGGCGCGCTCGCGGGGCTGGAAATACTCCCGATACATCGCGGGCGAGACCTGCGGGCCCGACTGCATTCCCAGGTCGTCGCCGAACAGGATCACATCAATTGAATCCCCTGCGGCGCTTAAGAAACTGTCAAGGTTGCGCAGGTGCATCTCCAATAGCTTATCCAGGAAGCGGTGGGCACGCTCCGGTTCGCCGGCCAGCACCATGAAGAAGTTGTCGTTGCGGTAAAGGAATTGGCCGAACTCAAGCAGGTTGCCGCCGAAAAGGCCAATGATCGCGCGGTCCGTCTGCTGCCGCAGCCGGCGCGCGCCATCCCGGAGCAACTGAGTGCCGTCCGGGCCGGCAACAATCGGCCCCGGCGGCGAGGCGATGGCGGTCCACATGCTCTCCGGAATCGCCGCCTCGATGTGGTCGAGATCGTCCTGTTCGAGGAACGGCCAATGCGTTTGCTCGAAATACCAGACACTCTCCGGCATGCGGGCGATGACGCGGCCGCTCACATGCGAACGGATTACCCACTCGCCATTGTCGCGCTCCGGCAAGGCCCACGCCGGCATCAGGCAGGGCGTGCCATCAGGCAGCGTCCACTCCGCCCAATACTTGTCTTCGTGCGCGAAGGCCCGGCCCAGTTCGATCGTATCTACCTGGAACCGTTGGAGCACGTCTTCGTCCACGATGGCCAGTTGCTGGACCGGGTCATAGACACGGATGGGTTTCTTCGGCAGGCCGAGATGATCGCGCAGCCGCGCGTAAGCCATGCCGGCGATGCCCGACGAGCGGTGGCCGGACAAATCAATTGGCACACGGTCAGGTTCCTGGTGATTCAAGGCGGCGAGGACTCGTTCGCGTGAGGTCATAGGTATCAATAGTGGCGTTATCGTTGTTCAGCGGATGGCAAAAGCGTGCACGCGAGTTCGCGGGAGGTCAAAGGTAAAGAATCGGATGTTGCTTTCGGTCCTGTATCTCTGGCGGCTGCACGCGGTTGCCGAAGCTTTCGAAAATGGGCTTAACAGAGCGAAAGTCGTGCCAAGTTCTTACTTGTTTTATCGGCCGGGCGGATTAGAGTCTAGTCATGTCTCAAGGCCTACATTTGTCACAGCGTTTGACGCAGTCGATGGTCCTGGCCCCGCAACTGCAGCAGTCGCTGGCCCTCTTGCAGGCGCCAACGCTGGAGCTCAAAGCGTTGGTGGAGCAGGAGTTGCAACAGAATCCAGTGCTGGAAGAAGAGTCCGTGGCGGAAACAGAGTTGCAGGAGAAAGAAGGCCAGGATGCGGACCAGCCCGCCGAAGCGGCGGATCCCAGCGAGCTGCCCGCGGATGCGGACTTTGACCCCGCCGCCGAAAAGGACGCGAGTGAACCGGTGGATGACTTTCAGGCGGAGTTTGAGCGCTTGGTGCAGCTCGACCAGGAATGGCGGGATCATTTTGCCCAAACCAATCTCCCGATGCGGGCCTCCGCCGAGGACGAGGAGAAGCGGCAATTCATGTTCGACTCACTGGTGGCGGGGACGTCGCTGCAGGAAATGCTGCTGGAGCAGGTTCGTCAATCCGGTCTGCCAGAGGACCAGTGGCCGATTGCGGAAATGCTGGTCGGCAACATTGATAAGTATGGTTATCTGAAAGATCCTTTCATATTTTCAGCGGGAGATCTCAGCGATCTCCCAGCGCTGGCCAGCAGGTTGAAGCAGCGAGCGAGGCAGGTTGATGCCTGGCTCGTGGGGGAGTTGTCTGAGAAGACCCGGGAAGTTCTGCGGGCCTATGAACGTAGCAGCCATGATCAAGCGACGCTGCCAGGAACTCTCTTGCCCGACCTTAACATCCTACTGAGCGGTCGCTCGATCCATGACTCCAAGGTGAGCGGTCAATCGGTCTATGACCCTCGCCGTTTTGCCGGGATCACGTTGCGCTCGGAAACCCAGCAACTCCTTTCGCAATATGAAAAGGCCCAAAAGAAGGAGGCGGAAAAGGCCGAAAGGAAGGCCGCTAAAGTCGTTGGTTTGACCTCGGAAACACAGGAACTCCTCTCGCAGAAGCCCGAGGGGGACGAGCTGCTATTCCTCAATCGGTTGTTGCTGGAGGATGCTTACCCGTTGGAATTGTCGAGGAACTGCCCCGAAGCAATTGTGGAGAGACTGGCAGCGTCCGTGGGGTTGCCGCCGGATCAGATTGCCGAGGTGCTGAAAGTGATTCAAACCTTCGACCCGCCGGGCATCGGGGCGCGGGGTTTGCGGGAATGCCTGCTGCTCCAGTTCGAACGGTTGGGCCAGCAGAATACGCTGGAATACCGCATTGTTAGCGAGTTTATGGACGCGCTCGGCAAGAGGCGAATCCCGGAAATCGCCCGGGGCACGGGCACATCGGTGGACGAGGTGCAGGAAGCGCTGGAGCGCATCGCCCGGCTGGAGCCGCGCCCCGGCCGCGCCTATTTGCCGGATAACGATCAGTATATCCTGCCGGAGGTGTTCGTCCGCAAGTCGGGCGACGACTTTGTGGTCACGACCGATAACGAACACATCCCGCATCTGCGCATCAGCAACACGTACAAGGACCTGATGGCCCACGGCGAAAACTCCGCCGAGGTGCGTAACTATATCCGCGAAAAGATTCGCGCTGGGAAGTTCCTGATCAAGAGTCTGCATCAACGGCAGCAGACGATCCTGAACATTGCCAATGAAATCGTGAATCGCCAGCGCGAGTTCCTGGCCAAAGGCATCGCCTTCCTCAAACCGCTGACGATGGTGCAGGTGGCGCAAGTCGTCGGGGTGCATGAAACCACCGTCAGCCGGGCGGTCTCGGGCAAGTATATGGCCACGCCCCAGGGCATCTTCGAGATGAAGTACTTTTTTACCGCGGGCATCCAGACTGCCAGCGGTGATGGCATGTCCAACACCAGTGTAAAGGACATGATTGATGACATCTTCAAGGCGGAAGCTCCCGCCAAACCGCTCTCGGATCAGGAAGTCGTGCGGATGCTCAAAGAAAAGGGCATTGTGATCGCGCGCCGCACGGTAGCGAAGTATCGGACCGAGCTGAACATCCTGCCCTCCAATTTGCGTAAGGTTTACTGAGCGGAACTGGAATTAATGCCTGCCGCCGGAAGTCTGGTTGTTTTTCGAGGTGTTTTGGACTTGCCAAACCGGCGTGTCGTGGAGAAGTTAGGTCCATCGCGATCCGGCACCAGACCGGGAACACCAAGTGTCTGGGCAGTTTCGGAACGCTTTTTGCGCGCTTAGCTCAGTGGAAGAGCACTTCCTTCACACGGAAGGGGTCGCAGGTTCAAGCCCTGCAGCGCGCACCATTCAAGGTTGGGGCCGCTCACGATCGAACTATTGGTAATCTGGGGCGCATTCACGAGTTGTTTGTAGCTGAGGGGTAAACGAGGGGGCAGCGGCGGTTCTTTTTGTTCCCACAACAAGTCTCATTTTGAACTCCCGCCGACATTCGCAAGGTATTCGTTGAATTCAATCAGATTTCCGGCATAGTCTTGGTATCTCTCGGCCAGGCCGAACCGTGCCTGGAGCGATAGCCACATATTGACAGACACAATGAAAAGACAAAGCAAGCGCTGGTTAGGCCTGGGCTTGATCGTAATGATCGGCACCACCCTCGTCGCAGGGCCGGTCACGATGAGCGTGCAGGTGAAGAGCGGGCAGGTGTTAGCCACCCCATCCTTTCTTGGGAAAGTAGTCACCCGGGTCAACTACGGGGATCGCCTACAGGTCCTCGAGCAGCAGGGTGACTGGTCCAAAGTCACCCTCGCGGACGGACAGGGCGGGTGGATGCACAACTCCGCCCTCAGCAAGAAGAAGATTGCGATGAAGGCGGGAAGCCAGGACGCCCAGACTGGTGCTTCAGGTGATGAGCTGGCTCTGGCCGGCAAGGGCTTCAGCTCTGACGTCGAAGCCGATTTCAAGACCAAGAACCGGGACGTGGATTTCACCTGGGTGGATAAGATGGAGAAGATCAAGGTGCCGCCCGAATCAATGCAGCAGTTCCTTAAGGACGGCGGCATCCAGCCGGTGGAAGGAGGCAAACGATGAGCCTCCGAATTGATGCCCTGGCGCAGCTTTTGAGTGTGGCAGCCGCAGCGTTGGCCCTGGCCTTCGTCAGCGGCTGTTCGACGATGTCTCAGGTGGGAGGGGTGGTGGGGCAAGCAACCGGTGTCATGAACGCTGACCAGGCCGAGGCGCTCAATAAGAGCGCGCTGGCGATTGAAAAGACGTTCCAGGATATTACGCCGGAGCAGGAATACTACATCGGACGAGCGGTGGCGGCCACCGTTCTGGTCACCTACAAGCCGTTCGACCGCGAGCAAGCCAACGCCTACCTGAACCTGATCGGACAAACCGCAGTCCAATTCTCCGCCAAGCCAGAAACTTTCGGGGGCTACCACTTCCTGCTGCTGGAGACAGACGAGGTGAACGCCTTCGCTGCGCCGGGCGGATTGAGCCTGGTCTCGCGGGGCATGTTGCGGTGCTGCAAGACCGAGGACGAGCTGGCGGCCGTGCTGGCGCACGAGATCAGCCATGTGGATCACCAGCATGGGCTGAAGGCGATCCGCAAGGGGCGTCTCACCTCGGCGCTAACCACGTTGGGGGCGGCAGCGGGCAGTTCGCTGGCCGGAGGGCAACTCGCCGAGGTCACGAAGGCTTTCGAGGGGAGCATTTCCGACATCACTTCTACCATGATGAATAGCGGCTACTCCCGGACCACGGAGTTTGAGGCCGACAAAGGTGCCGTGGTGATTATGAAGAAGATGGGCTACAATCCCGCTGCGCTCGTTACCATGCTGGAGCGCATGCAAGTCCAGCTCAAGGCGGACAACAAGGGTTTCGGCAAGACTCATCCCGCGCCGGAAGTGCGTATCGCCGAACTGAAGAAGACCATTGGCACCGACACTCAGCCGGAAGCCTCGCCCGTCCGCCAGGAGCGGTTCCAGAAGAGAATGCAGAAGGAAGAATGAAGAACGAAGAATGAAAACCGGCAGAACGGGGGCCATTCCCCTTTCTTCATTCTTCATTCTTCCTTCTGCATTCCCTCTCCTGGGGGCCTCGCCTCCTCTAATCTAATCGTTAGCACGCGAGGAAAGAACCCGATGAAGGAACCCAACGCGCAAGGCCGGATGTGGAAGCGAATGATTCACGGCGGTGGCCTTGGGCTCCTGGCCGCCGGAGTCGTCCTCGGGCTTTGGCGCGCGGGGGTGCTCCAGAGGTTTGAGTTCCCCACCTGGGACTGGCGCGTGGGGATATTCTCGCCGCACACACCTCCTTCGCCGCAGGTCAAGATCATCCTGGTGGATCAGGCAAGCCTCGACTGGGGCAAGAATGAAAACGGCTGGGTCTGGCCCTGGCCGCGCACGGTCTATTCGGCGGTGCTGGATTTCTGCAAGCGGAGCGGGGCAAAGGCGGTTGCGTTCGACATGCTCTACACCGAACCCTCCTCTTACGGGGCCGGGGACGACCAAGCCCTGAACGATGCCATCCGGCGAACCCCCGGCTTCGTCGGCGCTCTATTCCTCAGTTCGCAGTCTGGCGAGGCGACCAACTGGCCCAGTGGCGATCTGCCTATCGCCAGCTCCTTCCTGGGGCTCAAGGAGTGGCTGGGGCGCGCCCCCTCCGAGCAGGTGGTCATGCCCCGAGCCACCTTGCCCATTCCCGAGGTGGCGACCAACGCCACACTGCTCGCCAATGTCAGTGAGCAACCCGACCCGGACGGCGTATTCCGGCGCGCGTCGCAGTTTCGTGTCTTCGATGGGAAAGCTGTGCCCTCCCTGGGCCTGGCGGCCTATCTGGCGGCGGAAAAAGCCGCGGGCCACACACCACCGCTTGGTGTAGGCCGCATGCCCTCACGCGGCGCCACACACCTTGAGTTGAAGGCCGGCTGGCTGAAGATCGGAGAACGCGAGGTGCCCATCGATGGCCGCGGTCGGACCGTGCTGCGTTTCTGCGGAAAGAACGGCACCCACGATTCCTACAGCGCAGCGGCCGTCATCCAGTCCGAACTTCGCCTGCAAGCCGGCGAGAAGCCTGTGCTGGACCCGGCGGTCTTCACCAACGCCTACGTATTCTTTGGGCTGAGCGCACCCGGATTGCACGATGCTCACCCGACACCGGTAAACCGCGCCTGCCCGGGCGTCGAGGTTTACGCAACTTCCCTGGATAACCTGCTGCGCTTTTTCTCCATGCAGGAAGTGCCAACGGCGAGCGTTGTCCTGGCGACCTTGTTTCTGGGGCTGTTGAGTGGCGCCCTGGTGTCGCTGAGCCGCAAGGTCAGTCAGAGCGTCCTGGCCTGTGCCGTATTGCTGCCCGTTCCGGTCCTGGGGGCGCTCGTGGCCTATCACCTGGGCTGGTGGTGGCCGATGGTGGCCACCGAAAGCGCTGTCGCCGCCGCGCTGGTTGGGGGCGTCGTCCTCAATTACGCCACCGAGGGCCGCCAGAAGGCCTTCCTGAAGCGAGCGTTCAAGCACTACCTGGGGGCCGAGGTCATTGACCAGATCATCGCTGAGCCGGGCCGCCTGCAGCTCGGCGGTGAAAAGAGGGAGCTGACGATTCTCTTCTCCGATATCGAGAAGTTCTCATCTTTCTCCGAGAAGCTTGACCCCGAGGCGCTGACCCAGTTGTTAAACGAATACCTGACCGACATGACGGACATCATCCTGGAGGAAGGGGGCTACCTCGACAAATACATCGGCGACGCCATCGTCGCCTTCTGGAACGCGCCCGTGGACCAACCCGACCATGCCGTCCGCGCTGTTCGCGCGCTTTTGCGCTGTAACCGCAGGTTGGCGGAACGGCGCGAGCACTACCAGCGGAAGAGCGGCGTCGTCATCAAGGCTCGCATCGGCATGAACACCGGCGACGTGACGGTGGGCAACATGGGCTCGCGTGACCGTTTCAACTATACCGTACTGGGCGACGCGGCCAATCTGGCCTCGCGGCTTGAGGGAGCCAACAAGGTGTTCGGCACCTACAACATGATTTCCGAGACGACCTGGTTGCAGACGCAGGGCCAGTTCCGTGGACGGGAACTGGGGCGGCTTCGGGTCGTCGGCCGGCAGCAGCCGGTGCGTGTTTATGAGATTCTCGGGTTGGCGAGCGAGCCGGCTCCGGCATTGCTGGCAGATTTCGAGGCCGGCCTGAAGCTATGCCTGGAGGGGCAATGGCCGGCGGCGTTGGATCGTTTCGAGCGGCACCCGGAAGACCCGCCAAGCGTGGTCTATGCCGCACAGTGCAGGAAACACCTGAGCGCAGCGTCCCAGACCTGGGATGGCATCTGGAGTTTGACCGAAAAGTAGCTGGGGATTATGCCAACAACTACAAATGAATAAGGTGCCCAACATGCTTCGTGCATACATGCTGCGTTCATGCTTGCTGTGGTTGTGGATTGCCCCCGCTGCATACGCGCAACCGACCCGCATTATATGGATGGATGACCTAAACATAAGGTCCTTTTCTGAGGGAATCGCCTCCGTTTCAGTAAACGCAAATGCCGGCGGTGAGCCAATGAAGATGGGAGGAGCGCGGTTCAACCGGGGAGTTGGCCTGCAGTCTCTCAGTGTGCTTTCCTTCCTTCTCGACGGCGGCGCAAACACATTCAGGGCATCCGTGGGCGCCGATGACAAGGCAAATGCAAATGCTCGATTCACGTTTTATGTCATTGGGGATAGAAAGGTGTTATTTGAGGCGCGAGAAATGCGTCAAGGCGATGCCCCGCAAAAGGTAAGTGTCGATCTGACCGGCATCAAACGGTTAGGCCTGCTTGTAAAGGTTACCGGCGCATTGGTTTTTAACGCCTACTTCGACTTGGCCGAGGCGCAGTTTGTAATGATCGGAGATCGGGCGCCTCAACCGATGCCCAATGCCGATGAAAAGCACCTTTTAACCCCTGCAACTCCCCAAACCCCGAGAATCAATTCTCCAAGCGTCTTTGGCGCAAGACCCGGTAATCCATTTTTGTTGGCAGTTGCCGCAACTGGGCAACGCCCGATGTACCTTGCTGCAGAGGGTTTGCCCGAAGGCTTGAGCATTGATTCGGCAACCGGGATCATCAGCGGGAAAGTGGGGAAGCAGGACAATTACACGGTAACCCTTAAGGCCAGGAATGCGTTTGGTGAGACGGCGAAGAAACTGCGAGTAGCTATTGGCGACACCATCGCGCTTACGCCGCCCATGGGTTGGAATGGCTGGAACTCGTGGGCCAAGGAAATCGATCGAGAAAAGGTAATGAATTCCGCTCAGGCCATGGTTCGCATGGGGCTCCGGGATCATGGCTGGACTTACGTCAATATCGATGATGCCTGGCAGGGGCAAAGAGGCGGCCAGTGGAATGCCATCCAGCCCAATGCAAAATTCCCTGATTTCAAGCAAATGGTGGACCAGATCCATGCTCTGGGGTTAAAGATGGGGGTCTATTCAACCCCATGGATTTCGAGTTACGCCGGCTATGTTGGGGGCTCATCAGACTTTGAAAACGGGGCTTATCCCGAATCCATTAGAAATAACAAGCGAGCGTTCCGCCGTATCGGGAAATACCGATTTGAAGTGGATGATGCGCAGCAAATGGCCGATTGGGGCATCGACTACTTAAAATACGATTGGCGGCTGCAAGTCTCGTCCGCGGAGCGGATGTCGGATGCCCTGCGCAAATCCGGTAGGGACATTGTTTATAGCCTTTCGAATGCGGCATCATTTGCTGATGCCAAAGATTGGGCCAGGGTTTCCAACCTGTGGCGCACCGGGTCGGATATTCGGGATAGCTGGCTAAGTTTGTACCATTCCGTCTTTACGATCGATAAATGGGGTCCCTACGGCGGGCCGGGACATTGGAATGACCCTGATATGTTGATATTGGGACACGTCACCACCGGTTCTGGCTTGCATCCCACCCGGTTGACGCCCGATGAACAGTATGCCCATGTCAGCTTGTTTTGTCTGTTGTCATCGCCATTGCTAATTGGGTGCCCCATCGACCAGATGGATGCGTTCACTTTGAATTTGCTCACCAACGATGAGGTGATTGAGATTGATCAAGATCCCCAGGGGAGGTCAGCAAGATTGTTGGCAGATGAAAACGGTGTGCAAGTATGGCTCAAACCCCTGGAAGACGGTTCGTATGCTGTCGGCCTGTTCAACACAGACAATTATGGCAAAACACCCCAAACTTTCTTCCGCTGGGGCGATGAAGGATCCAAGAATTATAGGCTGGAGTTTGAAAAGCTGAGTTTGACCGGCAAATGGAGGTTGCGTGATGTGTGGAAGCAACGGGACTTGGGCGTTTTTGATCATGCTTTCGATACTGATATTCGTCATCACGGGGTTGTCCTGCTCCGAATGTTTTCGAATCCCACCACACAACGGGCGCCCGGCGACTCGACGCTCGGCCCAGACCGCTGACCCGCGCAGGAACTTCGTGCGCCCCTGGATTACGCTCCCGCCCTGGTGCTGGAAACCCCAGAAGCCCCACCGTCGGCCGCCCCTATCCCCACGACGCTGGCACACCTCGCCCGCCCCGGCACGTCAAGGCGTAGCATCGAATGTGAGTTCGATCATTATATCCCCACGACGCTGGCACAACTCACCCACCCCCGCACTGCCCCGGACCCTCGCCGTGGATAACAATGTTATCTACGGCGAGGCTACGGCGAGGGTCCGGTGTGGCAAGGGTGTGCCCACGGGGACAGCCTGGACGCCACTGCTGGTTCTGCACTCGGATTTCTTTCAAACCGCCGCCGGGGATCCGGTGTATCTGGAGTGCGCGGACAACTACTACGACATGCGCGAGCGCTTCGCCGCCTGGCGGCCGCGGCTGCGCCGGGATTTGGGTCTGCCCGCTGAGGCGGTGCTGACCTGCGGCCTCGACTGGGGCATTTTCAGCCAGGAGGTCTTTGTCCGGGCGGTGGCGGCGCCGGACTATCACCTCATCACGTGGGAAAAGAACTACCGCTCCGGTCAGTGGGACCCGCCGAAGCGGGCAGGTCAATCGGTGCTGGAATGGACGCGCAAAGATGCCCAGGAGAATTGCGGTTACTGTTTCGAATACCTGGATGAGGACTGGGCCAAGAACCCCCAGAGGCGCCAACTCATCGTGCGGGCGAACAATTCCCGGGGGCGCAGCGTGGAGGTGGGCGTTCGGCACTTACCCTGAGGGAAGAAACTGGTGGGTTGGCCGGGACTTGAACCCGGGACCAACGGCTTAAAAGGCCGCTGCTCTACCGACTGAGCTACCAACCCACGACTGCGCAGGAAAAGCCGGCATGCGGCCCCTGGACTTGCCTGATTGAGCTAGCGCGGAACACGCCGCGCAAAATCAAGAACGACCAGCAGGCTAACCAAACCGCACTGCTGGTGCAAGGCTATTTCCTGCGCGGTCGCAACTTCTGCCAAAAGGCGCTGCGAAAAATAGGAAAAATAGGAAATTATTCAGTTGACGACCCTGCCGCGATTTGATAATAAGAGCGCAAGTATAAATGTTTGAGGCCTGGTTAAATTCAAGAAATTTGGGTTATAGATTATGAAGCCTATTGTTAGTATTTTGCTCGGTGTGGCTTTTCTGGTTGCTGGCAGTTCCTTCGGGAAGGACGCGCCCAAAGCCAATGCATTCAACGAGGTTCTGGCTGCGGTTCCATCTGCGGAGTTGCCGGCCAAGGCGGCGGACTTGGTCTCGCACGCTCGGTCCCACGATTGGTACACCACCACTGTCAGCGTTGTGAAAAGCGCAGTCGGGATAAATCCTGTTGCTGCTCCCGCCATTGTCGGCGCGATCGCCCGAGCGGTGCCGAACATGGCGTCTGTAGCTGCCGGCACTGCCGCTGAGCTGCAACCCAAGCAGGCCGCTGCCATTGCCAAGGCTGCCGCGGCCGCCGCTCCCTCCAAATCCGGCAAGATCGTCACTGCCGTTTGCCGCGCCGTGCCGAATGAGTATCGGAACATTGCTGCGGCTGTTGCTCAGGCGGTTCCGGGCACGGAGAGAGAGATTGTGAGAGCCGTTGCGGCTGCCCTGCCGGGCCTGAAGCCCGCTATCGACAACACTCTGGCCGGTTACGGCGGGAGCATGCTGTCCGTGACTGACACGCTCGACCGGGCGGCCAAGGCCTCCGTGGGCAGCCCCACCTCCGTGCCTACGGCACCGACGGTGCCCACGCTGTCGGTCATCGCGCCCCTGCAGGGAGCGAGAGGGCCTGCTTCCGGGCCCCCTTACCACCCGCTGACGGCTACGCCGACCAATGTCACGCCCGGCACCTCGGGTCAGGTCCCGACCGGCGGGCGAGACTACGCCGCGCCCTAAAGCCTCATTAGGCATCAGTAGAGCTCTGTGAATGCCAGTTGGTTCCCTTGGCGACCTCGGTCGTAAACTGGCAAGGCATTGGTATCGTGCTCTCGCGCGCGGTTTTCCGGTGGTCGTTACCCCTTTGCCCTGAATGACCACCGGCTCCTTTGGTAACCCTGCGGGTTGGGCTCGGCCAGTGAGTTCTGCAGAAATTGTCCAAGCACCACGGCGCGCACGGGGTGCGTGCCCAGCCCATCAGGTCACATGATGGCAGTTGGCAGATGCAGCCCTCATGCACTTTCCTTAAAATAAACTTGCTCTGGATTGCGAAGTTCGTTTAAAGGGTACACAGATTACGGCGTAGCCCGGGTGGGGCAATCAGGATTTCGTCGGCTACGAATGCCAGGCGCTGATTCAAAGAAGCCCGAGGTTATCGCCAGATGGACGGCTGGCTGGCAGCCGCCCTCCGATGATCAGATAATCTCGTAAACGGATAGGGAAACGGAAATGTTGCGGGCGGGGAAGATAGTGGCTGAAGGGCGCTCTGTCGGGCTGACCGGCGGCGCGCGCTGTGCGGCAGAGGACTGCCACGATAAGCCCTGTCGGACACCAACCACGAGTTTGACTTTCACCAACCACCGACACTTCGGGAGGATATGAAAAGGCTCATGCATCCGTTCTATCGCTGTTTCACAGCAGCCGCGCGGCCTGGGGGACCTGGCGCGGAATCGTCGTCTTATGGGCACCTGGCCATCAGCGCGCACAGGCCTCGCATTCATTTTGTGCGTGCTGCCCTGCTGGTCGCAGGGGTGGCACTGATATTGGTGGGCACGAAGGTGCACGGGCAGCAATATGCGATAGACGGCGGATTTGAAGCAGCGACGGCGGATCCGGCGCCGAACGCAAACGGCGTCCAAAATCTTTGGACTAAGGACAGTGACAAAGTTGGAGCGTGGTGGGTCAATTCAACGGCTACCTCCAGGACGGGCTCCAACTGCATGAAGTTTATGTTTTCAAACAACGGTTATTATCGGCTTCAGACAAAGCAGTTGAAGTTCAACTGGGTAGGCCAAGTGGTAGTTCAGTACTATTACAAGAACACTCCATCACCAGGCTCCACCTTCTACACCAGAGGGGGCATTAAGAATAGTGGTAGTTTATCCGAAGGTGCCGACGCCGGTCAGGCTGCCAACTGGACAAAGAAAACAGACAGCCTTAGCGTTTCCAGCACGGCTGCTTCTACAGACTTTGCTTACGTCAAGGTGGGAAATTCGGGGATGAGCGGAACACCGGAATACTACATTGATGACGTAGCCGTGTATGATGGCACGGAGGTCGACAACACGACCCCCGATGCGGCCACCAGTCCTTCAGTTACGGTGGCCTCTACGAATTCACTGACCGTTAGTTGGACGGCTCCCACGTCTGGTGTGGATGGCGGCGGTTATTTGGTGGTGCGGGGCACTTCCGATCCGACGAATGCTCCCAATACGAACGGGATTTACGCGGTCGGCAGCACGGTGGCCACGGGCCAAACGGTCGTCTATATCGGCACCGGCACGTCATTCACGAATAACAGTCTGACCACGGGCACGAACTACTACTACCGGATTTACACCTTTGACAAGGCGTTCAACTACTCGAGTGCGGCCGGTGGCGCGGCCGTCAGCGGCAGGCCTTGCGCACCCACGCCGACTGCAGGTAGTGACAGCCCGGTTTGTGCCGGAACAACCCTGCATCTGACCAACTCAACTTTGTCGGGCGCTACTTATGCCTGGACCGGCCCGGATGGGTTTACTTCGAGCGCGCAGAATCCGACAGTTGTCGCAGCGACGACTGCGGCCTCGGGCACGTATAGCGTGACGGCGACGGTCGGTGGCTGCACTTCCGCACCGGGTGCCACCACGGTGACTGTCAATGCTTTGCCGACCGGGGTCGCGGATACCCTGTCCACGCCCCGGAACACGGCGGCCACTTTCAGCTCGGCCAAGCTCAAAGCGAACGATACCGGAAGTGGTTTGCAGATTACCGCGGTCACTGCCGGCACCGGGACCGATCACGGCACGGTGAGCCTCGCGGAAAAGGATGGCAGCGTCACCTACACGCCCGAGACGGATTACACCGGCAGCGACAGCTTCACTTATACGCTGAGCAACGATCTGGGCTGCTCGGTGCAGGTGCCGGTGACGGTCACCGTGGGTTCGGGTCAGGGCGGTTCGTCGAGCGTGCTCTATGCTGCGGCGGTGGACGGCAATTTCGTGGTCCGCTTTGCGGGTATACCCGGGGAAACCTACACGGTGCAAACCAACTCAGTGTCCAGCGGACCGGGCTGGACCAAGCTGGGCACGCAGAACTTCACGGCTCCGACCGCAGCCGAAGCGCCTCCTTATGGGATTGGCGTGTTTCAGGTGACTGACCCGCTGGGCAGTTCGAGCCGGTACTACCGGACGGCATGGCCGGCGTACTAGTTTGTGATGAACCGGACTGGAGCATGGAGAACCAAGGGGAGTAATTCATGAAGACCGCGAGCGAGCTGCTGGGAACCTCTGTCGCGGCGCTGGCCCTGGGCGCAAGCTTGGTCGGGCACGCTGGCATCTACGACTTTACCTCGAGCGCAGGCGGGGTTTACACAGCCAGCGCCAGCGGTCTCGGGCAAGTTATCCCGGATAACGATGCGTCGGGCGTGGCGTATGCGTTGGACTTTGGGGCCGCGGGCCTGCACATCAGTGACATCAAGATCAGCTTGAACATCTCGGGCGGTTGGAACGGGGACCTGTACGCGTATCTCTCGCACGGGTCGGAGTATGCGGTGTTGCTCAACCGGGTTGGGGCCACCACGAGCGGCGCGGACGGCTGCGGCACTTCGGGGCTCAACATCCTGCTGGAACCGGTCACAACCCACGCCGGCATCTTGGATATCCACTCGATCCCGAACCCTTCTTCGCCGCCGACGGCGTATGCGGCGGATGGGCGGACCGTGTATTACGATGACACGAGCCGGACGCAAACGCTGGATGTGTTTTTGGGTGGGGGAGGGGTGGACCCGAACGGAAGCTGGACACTGTTCTTTGCCGACCGCGCGGCGGTCAGCACGGCGACGCTGACGGGTTGGCGCCTGGAGATCACGGCAGTTCCGGAGCCGGTGAACGTGGCGTTGGGCGGCTTTGCGGGGGTGTTCCTGGTCGTCGCCCTGATCCGGGGCTGGCGGAGGTGGTGACGGTTTGACACTCATGCCTGAACCTAACTACAGCAATTTTCAGGAACGTGTGGTGCAAGCCGCCGAGGCGGTTTTGCAGCGCGACGGCAGCGTCGGCCCGCTGGAACTCTTGCAGCAGATGAGGCTGCTGCACCCGGTCCACGTGGAGGGCTGGCGCAAAGGCAACGAGCATTACCCCGTGCTGCAGCCTTGGATCCAAGTGGGGCCGGAGAAGTTTCAAAAGACCATCCGCCATTTCCAGGAGTGGGCGAAACAGCGTGGCTTGCGGACCATGGAGGCGGCCTACACGCGACGTGGACCGGGCGGACTCGAACAACTGCAAGTTACCGAAGACGGCGACCCGGAGCGGGAGAGGTTCTATCGCACGCACCATGCGCCTGCGGGTTTGCCGGAGAAGAAAGCCGCGCGGCTGGCGGCCAAACTGAACAAGCCGCCCGAGCTGGTGGTGTTCGAGAAGGTGAACGAAGAGGGGAACTGCGCCGAATGCGGCACGGAGCTGCCCCGAGGGGCGCTCCTATTCATGGAGAAAGGCCAGCCGCTTTGCCTGCCGTGCGCGGATCTGGACGAGTTGGTGTTTCTGCCCGCGGGCGACACGGCCTTGACGCGGCGCGCGCGCAAGCACAGTTCGCTCGCGGCGGTGGTGGTGCGATTCAACCGGGCGCGCAAACGGTACGAGCGGCAGGGTCTGCTGGTGGCCGAAGAGGCCCTGGCCAAAGCCGAGGAGGAATGCACCGCCGACGCGCCTGCGCGCGCGGCTGCGCGGGCCCAGGCGGCGCAAGCGCGCCAGGAGGAAGACCGTGAATTCGTGGCCGAGCTGGCCCGGGCGATTTCGGAGCGATACCCCGGCTGTCCGGCCGCCGAAGCGCGCCGGATTGCGGAGCACACCGGCCGGCGCAGCAGTGGTCGAGTGGGGCGATCCGCTGCCGGACGCGCGCTGGAGGCGTCAGCCGTGGACCTGGCCGTCGTTGCCCACATCCGGCACGCGCGCACAAACTACGATGAGCTGTTGATGCGCGGCACGGAGCGGCTGGACGCCCGCGCGCTGATTCGGGAGGGGATCGACCGTGTGCTGGCGGAGTGGTCGGGCGACTGAAAGCTCGACCCTTTTCCCGAAACCCGCCACGTAATCATCGAAGTCCAGGCCAAAAGTGGTTGGAAGATGGCGGTTGGTTGTGTCGCATCCGGACACACAGCGGACTGCGAGCCGTCCCCGCAGCGGCTAGGAGTGCGAGATGGCGCTTGTACCTCCTGAGCGTTCCACGCAGTGAGTTCCGACGCGCTGCGAGCCGGGACGGCTCGCGGTCCGGTCTGACAGCAAGATACGCCTGCTAGGTCGTTTCGGGCTTGGGGTTGGCTGGGGCGGCAGGGGTCTGCTTCTTGTAGTAGCCCCGGTAGCGATAGTAATAGTAATCCTCGAAGGCGGGACGCGCGGAATTGAAGACCAGGCCGAGGACGCGGACCTGGCGCTGATAGAGGGAATACAGGGCAGCGCGGGCCACGCGGGCGGAGGTGAACTCGGCGCGGATCAGGAAGATGACGCCGTCCGCGTGCGGGGCTAGGCTGGTGACATCGTCGGCTGCCATCACCGGCACCGTGTCGAGGATCACATAATCGTATTTGGCGGCAGCATCCTTCAGAAATATCTTGGTGGCATCGCTGATGAACAGCTCACTGGCATTGGGGGCGAACGTGCCCTGGGGGAGCAGGAATAGGTTGGGGAATTTAGTGGCCTGGACCGTATCCTCCCACTTTACCCCCTGGCCCAGCACCTCGGTCAGCCCGGGCACGGCGGGTACCTGAAAACGCTCGTGGAGGGAGCCCTTGCGCGCGTCCCCGTCCACCAGCAGCACTCGGGAGCCGGTGCTGGCCATCGTAACGGCGAGGTTGCAGGCGGTCAGCGACTTGCCCTCATTCGGCACCGAACTGGTCACGAGCAGGATCTTTGGCCGCTCCGCGGCCTCCGCCATATACAGCAGGGTGGAACGGAGATTGCGGTAGGCCTCGACGAAGCTGTGACGCTCATCCGTCGTTGTGATCAGGGCCACCTGCCGCTTGGGTCCGCGGGATTTCTCCCGGGGGATCTGGCCCAGCACCTCTTCTTCGAAAGCCTCTTTGAGTTCGGTAAAAGAAACCATGCGATCATCCAGCCGGTCAATGAACAGGAGCAGCGCCACGGCCAGAGCCAGTCCGACCGCGCCGCCGAGCGTCATCTTTTTGGAGAGCTGGGACTGGTCCCGATAGGCGCGCGAGGCCGGCTCCATGACGGTGACGCCCTCCTGGCTGACTTCCTTGTTGATATCCAGCGTCTGCATGGTGGCCAGCAAGCGGTCATAGAGCGCCTGGATGCGTTGCGAATTGCCCTTGAGCCTTTGATAATCGGCCGCTTTGGCCTGGATGCCCAGCATCTTGTTTTCCCATTCCTTCACCTCCCGCTCGACATTCTGAATCTCAAGCGCCAGCGACGCCTTCTTGCCCTCCAACGCCTCCACGCTCTGGAGGCGGAAGATTTTGAGCACCTGCCCCCGCCGGGCGATCTCTTCGCTCATCGCGACCATCTTTGGGTGATTGGTTCGCAGGTAGCGGCCCAGCTCCTGTTGATCGGACTGGAGGAGCAACAGTTGCTGTTTTGCCTTGAAGTAATTGTCGTCCGTCTGTTCCCTGCCGGCCGGAGATTGCTGGTCGGTCGATCCCTTCGCCAGTGGCGCCGCCGCGCTTGCCCCCTGTTGGCGATCCAGGTTCTGGTCCACCGTCAGCAACTGCAAGAGTTGGTACTCGGATTTCTGCGCGGCCAGGCGCTGGTAGAGGGCGGCCACGTAACTGGCGGCGCTGTTGTTGCCCTGGTCCTGGGAGAGCACGACGCTGTTGGTGCTTTGGAATTCAATCAGATCCTCATCGGCTTTGCGCAGGTCCTTCTCCAGCCGCATCACTTCCTCGGTCAAGCCCGCCACTGTGGTGTCGGAAGTTTGCGCTCGCATCTCCTTCTTCAGGGCGATGTACTCTTCCATGCAGGCCTGTAAGAAGGCCTGCGCGTATTCCGGGTCGCCGCCGGTGCCTTGCAGCACGAAGATGGTCGTCTTGGGCAGAACCGAGACTCTCAGCGCCACCGATTGCATCCGCAGCTTCGGGTTCTGAGCGGCGACCCGCGCGTGGGCCCGGTTAACCACCGCACCGCTCTGCATCAGCGCCGCTTGGGTTCCCAGGAAATTGCTAAGCTCCTCCGTATAGACCGATCCCTCGGCGATGTTCAGCTTGATGCTGACGATCATCCGGCCGACGGAGGCGAAGGTTGGGGGCTCGGACCAGAACATCGCGCCTTGGATCGCCAATCCCACCAGAGCGCCCAAGACCAAGACCCACCATTTACGCCGCAACAGGCTCCGGTAGCGGCTCAGCCGCGCATGGAAATGGGCCTTCGAGGCGGACCGATCCGTCCTGGGGTGTTCAACCTGCTCGTTCCCGTCATTCATGGGTGTTAGAAATTAATCAGCCGCGAGGGGACGATAATGAAATCGTCGGGCTGAAGGACCACGTCTCTTTCGGTCTTCCCCTTCTCGAGAATATCAATCATGTTCAGCTCGAAGCTTTGCTTGGCCGCACCTTCCTTGCCCCCGCCGCGGACGATCTTTACCCGTTTCTTGTTGGCAAAATCGCCAAAGCCGCCGGCGCGGAGAATCGCTTTGCCCGCCGTCAGGTTCTCATTGACCAAGATATCCATGGGCCCCTGCGCGCGCACCTGACCCCAAACATAGATCCGGCCCAGCAACTTGTTCGCCACGTCCAGGGAGATAATGACGGTGGCCCGATGGTAGTATTCCTTTTCCAGCCGCGCCTTCAACTCGTCCGCGAGCTGCTTGCAAGTCTTGTCCGAGGCCAACACCCGGCCCACGTAGGGGACATCGATCTCGCCCGAATCCGCCACCACCAGGCCCTTAGGCGCATCCCGGTCCTCCAATATCTGCAGGCTGATCCTGTCCCCGACCCGGAGCTTGTATTTGTCGTCCGGCACATACCCGCTCAAATCGACGGGGGTGGTCCCGACTGCATTCGTGCTCCCGGCAGCCAGAGCTGTATTGGTAACTGACAGGGCTGGAGATTGTTGATTTTTGATCTTTGATTCTTGATTACCGCTTTCCGGAGCCAGCTTTCCGGCTTCTGGCTTCTGTCCCCCGACCTCCGGCTTCGTCTGAGTCAGGTTTTCAAGGTCCGCAAACACCGGCTGGCCCGGCTTAGCGGCCTTCTTCACGGGCGGTGTCTGGGCCAGAGCGGACAACGCTGCCAGCGCCAAAGCGACGAAAAAGATTTGCCTAATATGATACATCAACATTGAGCTATTCGATCTTTATAGCAGGTTTGAAACCAAAGGCCACTCTTTTTAGAAGCTGAAAAGCTGGCTGAAGCAGGATGGAATACAACGAAATAGCCGCGAAAAGGCGCAAGAGACCCAGCAAAAACACACTGCTTTTATGTGCCTTTTGCGTCTTTGCTCTTTTCCCATTGTGTACTACGCTGCCGCCTTATCAGGAACTGCGATTCGTCGGCTTCCAAATCTTCCGCCAGCCTGCTCATTTCCGGTATTCGGTGTTTCAGCATTTCAGCTTTTCAGCGTGTCAGCGTTTCGGTTGCTTAGAATGTGTAGTTGAGGTTCAAGCTCACGACATTCACGGTATAATCCCGCCCTGATTCATTAGAGTCACGCCAGTAAAGCTGGTAGCTGAGGCTGCTGGAGAGTTTCTTGGTAAGGGAGCGCGACAGCGTTACCTGCGGACCATACTGGTCGTAAATTTCGCCATTGGAACCGGCTGAATTGTAACCGGGTGAATTGTAACCGGGCGATAATCCATGGTTGTACACGAAAGACGTGGCGAGGCTAACCTTTTGGATAAGGGCCCAGTTCGCCGTCAAATTGACAAAATAGTTGTCCGTTGCGCTGCCGTAAAGAGAGACGCTGAGAATGCGCCCGCCGGCCAGAGAGTAAGAGACATATTGGTTAAGCCGGTGGTTTATGCTCAATTGGCCGTACATGCCGCTCAGATCGGCACTGTTGACGTCTCCTCCCGATTCAGGCACGAACGCCGTGTACCCGGCGTTGGCGCTGACCTGAATATATTCACTGGCCTGCGCCTTGAAGAAAGGCCCCACGTTCCACTGAATTCCGTTCCCCACGCTCGTGGTGGTATTGGCATTGGTATTCCCCTGGTTGATCAGGGCCAAGCCGCTGGCGAGCCCTAGTTGCATCTGCGGCTTGAGCGCGTAGGCGGCTGACAGCGAAAAAACATCCTCGGAAACGGCGGCCTGACTCTGGCTGCCCTGGATTGGGATGTTATTAATGTGGTCATAGCCGGATGTGAGGGTGACCTTGTTCAGGTCCCAGACCGGCGTAACCCCGACGGCGTTTTGGAACTGCGAGGCATTCCCCGAGCCCGCCACGGTGGGATCCTGGTACGGATTTTCCGTTATGGAAAAGCGGTCATGCAAGTTGATCCAGAAATCCCCGGCGTAGAGGTCGAAGGATATTTCGGAGCCCTGGCTTGGGTTGATGAAAAGCTGGTCCAACTCCGAATGCTGAACGTAAAGCGAATAGCCGGCGTTCAACGACAGGTTGAGGCGATTCCTGTCCGAGACGGTCCAGAGCATCCGCGTGTTGATTTGCGGGGTGAAAATGAAATCGCTCTCGCGATTGGTCTCGGTGAGATTGACGTTACTGTTGTATTGCAACCCCAAGCCGGTCCCGAAGGTCCAGGCGGTCGGCCCTAGCTCAAGATTGTAATAACCGGGGGTCATAATCCTATTGTGCTGCGCTTCCGCCGCCTGTGCGCCCGCCATGGACATCCGGACCGCATCCTGTCCCCGCGCTGGTGTCAGGATCCCTGTTAGCAAGAGTAACGTTGTCGCCGCCAAGGCAGCGGCGCGGGGCGCGGGGCGCGGGGCGCGGGGTGGGGTGGGCGGGACGCGGGGCGCGGGACGCGGAGCGCTACTCATTCGGGTTTTCACATTTCGAATTTCAATCACCTGCTTCTGACGACTGCCTTCCGCCGTAACAATTCAATACAACCACAGATGGACCACGGACCACGGACCACGCACTACCTTGTCCGAGCGGATGCGGTTTGGGAAGCAGATTCATTCGGGGAAACCACGAAAGACAGCCAAAGGAGTTACATGAGTTCGAGAGATCGGGCGGGTGCGGCACCAACCTGGTCCGGGTTGTCGAACACCTCAAGACCCGGCCCACCAGCGTTTCCACGGTCCCGTCATTTGAATTGGACGGGACGGGAGTCGTCGGAAACTTCCGGGCTGGACGACGATGGCGAACCTGGCCTGTTGAGGAAGGAAACGGTGAGGTAAATCAAGGCGATCAAGAACAGAGCGGTAAGCAGCATCCGGTGAGATCGGCGGAGCCTCAGCCCCCTGTGTCGTCGGTGTCTCGGTTCGCCCGTTTGTGTCATGAGACCAGGCACGGTCGATTCATAAGACCTGGCCGGGTGTCTGACAACAACGAACTATTGGACTGGACTAAGCCCAGTTCAAATAGGGGCAAGCGGAAGCCTCGACGACTACTCTGTCATCGCCTAGACTCGACCGCTCATGCGAAGAGAAGACAGAGCCTCGGTACGGGCCGTATTAGCGAAGGTGCTGCGAACGGGCGTTTACCTGGCCGTGCTTCCGGTGCTGCTGCTGCTAGCAGGTTCTGGCAGGGCAGGGGAGGCCTGGCCCCAGTTCCGCGGCCCGCACGGCGACGGCACCGCCGCGGCCCGCAAGCTGCCGCTGGTCTGGAGCGAGACGAACAACATCGCCTGGAAAGTCCCGGTGCCTGGACGCGGCCGATCCTCGCCGGTGGTGCTGGGCAATCGCATCTGGCTGACCACGGCACTGGGGCAAGGATTGGGCAAAGCGCGGATGGGGCCGGATGACGTGCAGACCGCCGAGCACATCACCTTCGAAGCGGTCTGCCTGGACCGCACCGACGGCAAGATCCTTTGGGAGACCCCGTTGTTCGACGTGGACAAGCCCGCGCCGGTCCACCGGCTGAACAGTTGGGCCACGCCGACCCCCGTCGTCGAACCGGGACAGCTCTACTGCGACTTCGGCACGTTTGGCACGGCCTGCGTGGATGCGAAGACCGGCAAGGTCCTGTGGCGGCAACGCCTGGCGTTGGACCATCAGGTCGGACCAGGCAGTTCACCGGTGCTTTGGCAGAACCTGCTCCTGCTCGTGCGCGATGGCTGCGACGCTCAGTACATTGCGGCGCTCGACAAGAAGACCGGCCAGACCATTTGGAAGACCGACCGGCCGCCGATCAACACGCCCACGAGCGACCTCCGCAAGGCGTTTGCGACGCCGCTGATGGTCCGCAGCGGCGGGCGCGAGCAGATGATTGCCGCTGGGCCGCATTGGATCGTCTCGTACGATCCGGCCACGGGGAAGGAGATTTGGCGGGCGCGGCATGGTCAGGGTTTTTCGTTCGGTTCGAGCCCCGTATTCGGGCACGGGTTGGCGCTTTTCAGCACGGGGTGCTTCAAGGCCGAGCTCTGGGCGATCCGCGTGGACGGCGAGGGGGACGTGACGTCCACCCATGTTGCCTGGAAATGTCTGCGCCAGATTCCGGTCATGTCGTCCCCGGTCCTGGCCGGCGACGAGCTCTACTGGATTTCCGACGAGGGCATCGCCTGTTGCGCCGACGTGCGGAGCGGGGAGGTGCATTGGCAGAAGCGGTTGGGCGGCACTTACCTCGCCTCGCCACTGTCGGCGGACGGCTGCGTTTATTTCTTCGCACACGATGGGAAGACCACCGTGGTCAAGGCGGGGAGGCAATTCGAGCAGCTTGCGCAGAATTTCCTCGAAGGGCCGCTGGCGGCGACGCCGGCCCTGCTCGATGGGGCCATCTTCCTGCGGACCGACAGCTACCTCTACCAAATCCGGAAGCAGTAGCGCTCGTCCAGAGTTGTTCAGTTTATCGCTGATCGAGACTCGTGTAGGCCGGGTGCCCTCACCCGGTGCCCCCGATCGAGGCGTTGACAGAGACTGGTATTGCCCGCCACTCTCACCGAAACGATGCGCTTAATGATAACGAACTTCCTGCGGCGTAAGTGGCCTATCATGCGTCGCGAGCGCGAACGCGGCCACCGCTTGATACTCGCAGCGATGCTCATCGGGGCTCCGGCGCTGATCTGCGCCGCCAGCCTCCCCAGCCCTGGCGAGCGGATTTCCTTCAATGCCAATTGGCTATTTGCGAAAGGCGACGCGGCGGGGGCCGGAACCAACCTGAGCTACGGGGTGCTAAAGCCCTGGCTGCTTGCTACCGGTGCCGACCTGAGCGCAGGCTCTCCCCCAGCCTCGAGGCCCGAAGGCACTCCGGGTGGCGACGTCGCCTACGCTCAGCCGGGCTGCGACGATAGCGGCTGGCGCAAATTGAACCTGCCGCACGACTGGGGTGTCGAAGGCCCCTTCAAGCAGGAATATCCCGGCGAGACCGGCAAGCTGCCCTGGTGGGGCGTCGCTTGGTATCGCAAGCACTTCAATGTGCCGGCCAGCGACAGCGGCAAGCAGTTCTACCTGGATGTGGATGGGGCGATGTCCTACGCCGCCGTTTGGTTGAATGGCCAGTTGGTTGGCGGCTGGCCCTATGGTTATTCCTCCTGGCGACTGGATCTGACCCCGTATCTCAAGCCCGGCGCGGAAAACGTGCTCGCCATCCGCCTCGACAACCCGCCGACTTCATCGCGCTGGTATCCGGGGGGCGGCATTTATCGCAACGTCTGGCTCGTGAAGACCGCGCCGGTCCACGTCGGCCATTGGGGCACCTGCCTCACGACGCCTGAGATCAGCAGGGAGAGTGCGACGTTGAACCTCAAGGTCAGCGTGGAGAATTGTTCCAAGTCCGAGGCGAAGGCAAAGGTCATGACCGACATTTACGCCTTGAATCCCGATGGCAACAGGACGGGTCGCCTGGTCGCCTCAGCCGCACCGGCCAGCCTGACGTTGGCCCCAGCTTCCACCGCGACGGCTGCGCTGACGGCAATCATCCGCAATCCCAAGCTGTGGGGCTTGAAGCAGCCCAACCGCTACGTCGCCTGCACCACGATCGAGCAGGATGGCAAGGTCATTGATACTTATGAAACGCCCTTTGGCCTGCGCACGATCAAGTTCACCGCGGATAACGGCTTTCTGCTGAACGGCGAGCGCGTGCCGCTCAATGGTGTTTGCGATCACCACGACCTCGGGGCGCTGGGCGCGGCGCTCAACGCGCGCGCCCTGGAGCGGCAGCTAGAATTACTGAAGGAAATGGGTTGCAACGCTATTCGCACCAGCCACAACCCGCCGGCGCCCGAACTGCTCGACCTGTGCGACCGCATTGGGTTTGTCGTGATGGACGAAGCGTTCGATTGTTGGGTGCGCGGCAAGACACGGAACGATTACCACCTGCTGTTCCCGGATTGGCACGAGAGAGACTTGCGCGCCCTGGTTCGGCGGGACCGGAATCACCCGTGCGTGATTCTCTGGAGCATCGGCAACGAGATCTCCGAGCAGGGATCGCCTGCGGGTCACAAGGTCGCAGGGGAGCTGGCGGCTATTGTGCGCTCGGAAGATCCGACGCGGCCCGTCACGGCCGGCTGCAACCTCACCGCGGCCGGTTACAATGGCTTTCAGAAGGAGGTGGACGTCTTCGGCTACAATTACAAACCGGGCGAGTACGGCAAGTTCCGCAAGGCCAACCCGGACCTGCCGGTGTTCGGCAGCGAGACCTCTTCCTGCGTCAGTTCGCGCGGCGAGTATTTCTTCCCCGTCAGCAACAGCCAGAGCCAGGGGCACGTAAATTTCCAGGTGAGCTCCTTCGACCTTACCTCCCCTCCCTGGGCGACGACGCCCGATGCCGAGTTCCGCGGGCAGGACGAGTTTCCGTTTGTGGCCGGCGAATTTGTCTGGACGGGGTGGGATTATCTGGGCGAGCCGACGCCCTACAACTCAGACAGCACCCTCTTGCTCAATTTCACGGACCCTGCTGAGACGGCGCGGATGAAGAAAGAGCTGAAGGAGTTGGGAAAGATCTCGGTGCCGTCGCGGAGCTCCTATTTTGGCATCATTGACCTTGCCGGGTTCAAGAAGGACCGCTTTTACCTTTACCAGGCCCGCTGGCGCCCGGAACTGCCGCTGGCGCACATCCTGCCGCACTGGAACTGGTCCGACCGCGTGGGCCAGGTCACGCCGGTGCATGTGTATACCTCGGGCGATGAGGCGGAGCTGTTTCTGAATGGCAATTCCCTGGGACGAAAGAAGAAGGGGCAGTACGAATATCGCCTTCGCTGGAACGATGTGGTCTATCAGCCGGGCGAACTCAAGCTAGTCGCCTATAAGCAAGAGAAGAAGTGGGCCGAGGACGTGGTAACGACGACCGGCCCCGCGGCCAAACTCATCCTCCAACCGGACCGCGACCGGATCAGGAACGACCGTCTGGACCTGTCTTATGTCACCGTCACGATTGCCGACCAGACGGGCCACATGGTGCCGCGCTCAATGAATCACGTTTCGTTTGCGGTGAGCGGTCCCGGCGAAATCGTGGCCACGGACAACGGGGATGCGACCAGTCTGGAGCCGTTTCAGGCGCACGAGCGCAACGCGTTCAACGGCCTGTGTCTGGTCATCCTGCGCTCCACAGGCCAGGCCGGGACGATGGTACTCAAGGCCAGCTCGCCCGGTTTGGCTCTGGCTGAGGTGAAGGTTAAGGCCGGAGCGGCTCGGTAACCAATGGATGAATATGTTTTCGACATTAGTGAACTTTCGCTCCGCATGTTGTCCGAGCTGGCGCAGGCTTCTCAGGTTCGCTGGCATGGCTTTGTTTACGGCCACACTGATTGCCGGGCCGAGGCTGGGGCGCGCGGAGAACTGGCCCTGCTGGCGTGGGCCGCGTGGGGATGGCACGAGCCTGGAACAGAGCGCGCCGATTCACTGGGATGGCACCAGTAACCTCCTTTGGCGGACCGTCTTGCCCGGATTCGGTCATGCCTCGCCGATCGTCTGGGGCGATCGGGTATTCACGGTTACCGCCCTGACCGGGACGCAGGAGCGAGTCCTGCTCTGCCTCGACCGCAAGTCCGGAAGCATTCTGTGGCAGCAGACCGTCCTGAAGGCGGATTTTGAGCCGAAGCAAGGTGAGAACAGCTATGCCTCCAGCACGCCCGCGACCGATGGCCAGAAGATCTATGTGACCTTCCAGGACGGCAAAGATATGGCGGTCGCGGCTTACGACTTCTCCGGGGCGCGGCTCTGGCTTGTGCATCCGGCATCCTTTGCCAGCCCGCACGGCTTCTGCTGCTCACCGGTCTTATTCAAAGACAAGATCATTCTGGAAAATGACAACCGGGGCGATTCCTGCCTGCTGGCCTTGAGCCGGGCCGACGGACGAACGCTCTGGAAGACCCCGCAGGAGAATCGGACGCTCGGCTACAGCACACCGTTTATTCGCGAATTGGCCGGAGGCGCGCAGATGATCCACGGCGGAGACAAGTCCGTGGGCGGCTTTGATCCCGAGACCGGCGCGCGCCAATGGACCATTGACGGCCCGTCGGACGAGTTCGTCGCCACGCCTATCTATGATGAGCGCACCGGGTTGTTTATTGTCTGCAGCAGCTATCCCGCGCGGCACGTGCTGGCGATCAAGCCCGGTGGCCGCGGCAATATCACCGCGACGCACATCGTTTGGCGGACCATGGAAGGGGCGCCTTACGTGCCCTCACCGATTGTGGAAGGAGACTACCTCCTGACGGCGGCCAACAGCGGCCCGCTTTATTGCTATGAGGTGGCTACCGGCAAGCTCCTATGGCACGAGCCGGAGACCCGGCACCACGCCTCGCCGGTCTCCGCCAATGGACTGGTCTATTTTCTCAATGACAAAGGGGTGATGAACATCATCAAGCCCGGACCGCAATTCACGCGCGTGGCGCAGAACGAACTCGGCGAAGCAACCTATGCCTCGCCCGCCATCAGTGACGGCCAAATCTTCCTGCGCGGCGCCAAGCATCTGTATTGCATCGGGCCGAAATCGCAGTAGAGCAGAGTTCCTCCGGCTCTTACAATTCGCGCACCCAAATATTGCGGAACCGCATGGGGCAGCCGTGGCCACCGAAGGCCAGCGGGGCTTTGCTGATGTGCTGCTTGTATTCCGGCACGATGCGGTGACCGGTTTCCCCGTGAATTTCCTCGTTCAGGTGCACCAACACGCCGTTATGAAAGACCGTCACACGTGCCGGTGAAACGAGCTTTTCCCCGTCAAATCTGGCCGCTTTGAAAACGATATCGAAGGATTGCCATTCGCCGGGGGGGCGGGTCGCGTTTACCAGCGGCGGTGTCTGTCCGTAAATGGCTGCGCAGGCCCCGTCAGGATAAATCTTCTCATTGAAGGAGTCGAAGATCTGGATTTCAAAGAGGCCCATGAGCAGGACGCCGTTATTACCGCGGTTGTACCACGGGCCTTGGAAATTGGCAGGGCCCATGAATTCGAGGTGAAGTTGCATATCGCCAAAGCTTTCTTTGGTGGCGAAATGACTATCCCCGGCGACCAGGCAACCGTCGTCGATCTTCCAGTCGCCGAGGGCCGCCCATTTGGAGGCGTCCCGACCATCGAACAACACAATGGCATCGGCCGGGACGGGCGCAGGCGGGCCCGCTTTGCCGGGATCCACCTGTTTGGGGTTGGGACGGTCGGGATCATGCACGAGCCATTGGCACCACGGCAGCTTGGGGGTGTCCTTGTAACCGTAAACGCCCGAGCCGTCTTTGGCATGATCCAGGTCGGCGGCGAGGGCGCTGCCGGCCAAAGCTAGTTGCAGACAGCCGAGGCAGAGGATGATCTGGCGTAGGGCAGGATAGGTTCTCATAGATTGTCGTGTATTGCGAGTTCGCGTTTCAAGTTGGTGTGTCGAGTCTCGCGTTCCGCTGGTCATAGTCAAGCCGTACGTGAAGTGGACTGATGGACGATGAGAATATGCTACGATTCTGCTTATTGACTTTGC
>SESF01008702.1_pt1 | contig 29214 bp, 26 predicted proteins | sample 3171521 | NCBI WGS metagenome assembly SESF01 (sample SAMN10866945, study PRJNA518727) | freshwater metagenome | biome: subpolar coniferous forest; feature: holomictic lake; material: water; isolation source: holomictic Lake 227, 6 m and 8 m depth | place: Canada: near Kenora, Ontario | collected...
AAATCAAATTTCCGCCTACAAATGGCTATATGGGAGCTTCATCCCAATCAATAAAAGGAAACTCCTTTCTGATTAGAGCGGAAACTGACCAACACCGAGGGTGAGCCGGAAGCGATCACCGCCAAGCCAAAGCCAGGGAGCACCCAGCCCGATAATACCGTGCAGAGGAATAAGCAGGAATACAATTGGGTTATTTATTCTTAAAAAGTGCGTTTTGTCATGGATTCCTGAAGCATAGAAATATGAACTGGTTTTATAAGACAAAATGAGCCCAAAAACGGGAGTATTGACCACCCCTCTTCAGCGTCTCAACAAACGACCGTTTTTTTGAGACCTGAAGCGATCCCAAAGAAAAAAACATGAATAGGGACGTGAGGGTGTTTTGCCTGAGATTTTTCTGGTTACATACTTGTTGCATATTTGTATCTCATTGCTAACATTTTTGAATTGAGCGGGCTGACGCCAAGTTAACCGGCAATAATGCTTCGCATTATTGCCCGCGTTGAACGACCAGTTAGGCATTAGGCAGGTTGTATATATTTAAATATTACGCTCCACTAAATGCGTGATCTTTCTCAATGCAAAGTGCTGACAGCCACTGAAGGATGGGCAACGCTGGGGCGATGTTTTGTGCCTGATCTGAGTATGGCTCGAAAATGGCGGTATCCTTACCTTTTCGGGTCTTCTTTGAGTGCACGATGGCACACCTTAGCTCGTAAAGCCACCGGCCTATTTCGTTTATGTTTTCAGACTTGCTGCCGGGGGCGAATTTTTGTATTTCTACGCTAGATGAAGTTTTTATATTTGATTTAAGTTGAGTGGACAACGTAGGGTTTAATGTGGAGATGAATCTCTCTATGTCATCGCAAGACGCAAGAAGCTCAACTACACAGTTTATTTGCTCCATCTCTGACTTGGCTATCTTCCCAAGCAAGATTGGAGCCGCTTCGAAGTAGTACTCTAGGACATTGTAAAAGCCAACAAACGCTAATAGGTGGTTGTTTTCCCTTAAACCGGAGAAGTAGTATGACAATAAAAGTGGACTATATTCTTTCTCGAGTCGTATGCGTTGGATATCAATAGATTCAATGGCGGTGTCTGAAGTATTGGATTTGATGTTGATTGATTCGCATCCCGGCTTTATGTCTCTGGTTGTTAGACCATCAATTCTCTGGGCTTGGTGATAATCAATTAGTCCGTGATCGCATTTGAGTAAACGCAGCTTTCCTATGTAGCCATCAGCTTCTTCGGTCGGAGATACGAATACTGATACCTTCTTGTTTAGAAGGTTGCTCATCGATTTCAGATAGTCGTGGAATATTGAGTCGCTGTAATTCTTGACTATGCACCAGTCGTTAAAGTCGGTGTCATCGTCTGGGTCTAGAGACTTGATCCAGTGAACCGATTTATCATTTAGTGCATCTAGCACAAGAGCCTCGGTGTTTCGCTGATCATATTGCATGTACATCTTGTAGACATCTGGCGACCAGTATTTGCCTTGGGCTAGCTTTGTTGAGATTTTTGAATCCTGGTTTAGCTTGCTGTATTCAAATAAGTAATTATCGACAAGATACTCCATTTGTTGATGCGTGAGCATTGTGTCGCCGTGCTCAAAGCGGATTTCCGCAACGGATTCAAGTTGCTCTAGGTAATAAAATGCTTGCGCAGTAATTAATGGTTCACCGTGAATCGTTGGGTGCACAAGGACACTGTGACTTAGCCCCTCGAACAAAAGTAGCGTCAAGAGACCTTCACTGTTTGCAAGTTGTAGCTTTACGTTTGTTGCCGCCATATTGGATGCCTAATAATGGTTAGATTGATCGAACCCCCTAACCTTGTGAGCCTGAAACCAATAAAATATTACTTAGACTTAGGGTTTTCAATCATTTTCTACACTAAAGTTATCTCCCAAGCATGGTACGTTATAGGAAAAATAATTGAATGTTTGATGTGGGATAAAAGCTGTCCGGGAGCCCTTATTTTCTCCACCTACCTTGCCCGTAGCACGATTTCGCTGTCTCAACAAACCTTCGTTTAATGAGACTGCAAAAAACGAATCACGCCAGCCACACGTTTCATCTCGCCGCATTCAGTTAAGGTCACCTCTATTTAGGGGATAAAAAAGATGGAAGGCAAACTTTACCTGCGGGCTTAAAAGAGCTATCCTCTCTGGAGAGCTTTAGTTGTGTTGGGGTTCAGGAATCACCCCAACCTACATAGGGGTCCTTCTGTTTATAATATAAACAGGAAAAGCCCCATCTTTCGAAGGGGCTTTTCCTGTCAATAATACCAACGACTTTTATATCATCTACTCAACATCGTGTTCATCAAGAGCCATCAATATATTTTAGAAGGGAACCTTACTTAGCTGCAGGTGCTTCTACCTTTGCTTCTGCTTTCTTAGCAGCTTTCTTTACTTTCTTAGCAGCTTTCTTCTTTGCTACTTTCTTTTCTGCTTTAGCTTCTGATTTTGCTTCTGCTTTTGCTGCTGCTGGAGCTTCTACTTTTGCTGCTGCTGGAGCTGCTGCTGCTGCTGCTGCTGGAGCTGCTTTTGCTGCTGCTTTGTCAGCTGCTTTGTCGGCTGCGAAAGAAACGCCACCGAAGATTCCGGAAACTGCAAGTGATACGATAACGCCAGCGATGAAATTCTTTTTCATTTGTCTGTAAATTTGAGTTTTGTAGAACTTTGGAACCAGGACCACCCTGCTTCTTATAAACTACTACGCAAGACCATTGAACTTTCTTTCAAAAAATCTTTAAATAATGAAAGATTTTTTTGTGTCCACCTATATACATTAAAATATACTTATAGTTTCTTTATTTTTACGTTTTCCTTATTTACTCGATGACAATCTTCATTTCTTACTCCTCAAACTCCAATCACGAAAATATTTTTAGCAGCTCATTCAGCATCGTCGTAACTTGAAAGCAATGATTAATTCTGTCTTTTATTTAGCCGAAGCTGTTTAACTATTGAAAAACACAATGGCAATCCCAAGAAGTATTCGCAAGGTTTTTAAAAGCAAACCAACCATTGAAGGGGCCGGTGTGCACCTGAAACGTGCTTTTGGTTTCACCGAGGTTCCACTTTTCGACCCATTTCTGCTCCTCGACGATTTTCGGTCAAACAGCCCTGGCGATTACCTCAAAGGATTCCCCTGGCACCCGCACCGCGGTATTGAAACGATCACCTATATGCTTGATGGAAACGTCCAACATGGCGACAGTATGGGACACAACGGAGTAATCAGCGCGGGAGCTGTTCAATGGATGACTGCCGGCAGCGGCATCATTCACCAGGAAATGCCTTTTGGCGACCAGCATGGAAAAATGGGAGGATTCCAGCTCTGGGCAAACCTGCCCGCCTCTCAAAAAATGAATCCCCCACGCTACCGCGACATCACTCCTGAGCTTATACCAAAGCTCCGTCTTGACAATGGTGTTGAAATCCGCATCATCTGCGGAAATATAGCCGAGACAAACGGACCCGTCAACGATATCGCCATCGATCCTCAATATCTCGATATCACCGTACCCCAAGGAATTTCTTATAACCATCAGATTCTATCAGGTTACACTGCATTCGCTTATATTATCGGAGGGCAAGGCGCTTTTGGCAATAAGGATGAATCCTATATCAACGAAACCCTGATTCTTTTCGGCGATGGCGACTCAATAACTGTAACTACTGAAGATAACCCTGTTCGATTTCTGCTTATCTCAGGCAAGCCGCTCAACGAACCAATCGCCTGGGGAGGGCCTATCGTGATGAATACTCAGGCTGAACTATCCAATGCATTTGAGCAATACCAGAACGGAACATTTCTGAAACAATAGAAATAAAGAGAGAATAAAATTCACCCCCAGGAATAGTCGTATTTATGAAGAGAACAGCTTTTTGGGCATTTGCCATATTCAGTGGTTTATTTTTGCTTTTGTCAGGGTTTATATTGCTGCAGGAAAAGGTTTCCGGACAGGCTTACAAGTCTGCTTTTGCCGCTTTGGAATCATATCAATCCCAACATCCCGAAGAGCATCCCCGCTTCCTTGCAGTTGTTGATTATTCAAAGCCCTCTTTCCTGAAACGTATGGCTGTAATCGATCTGAAAAACGGGGAACAGACATTTTACCTTACCGCACACGGATTACATTCAGGGGATCTCTATGCAACGCGATTTTCAAATGCACCGGCGTCAAGCATGAGCAGCCTTGGACTCTATAAAACACTCGGAATCTATACCGGCGACCACGGAAAAGCGATACGCCTCATGGGCCTTGACGGGGAAATGAACAGCAATGCTTTCAGCCGCGATATTGTATTGCATTCGGCCGATTATGTTTCTCTCGGCTATATAGTTATGAATATGTTGACGTTACACAATCCAAAAATCGGAAGGAGCAATGGATGCTTCGTTGTGCCAATACAGGATATTGATGAAATTACCCAGAAACTCAACCAGGGAGCCTTTGTTTACGCATGGGCAGAACATCCTTAACATCATGCAATTTCCATACACGACGAAAGCCCGGATATCCGGGCTTTTGTCGTGTATCAAGACTACAGATTTTTTCAGAGCGAGTCAATAATCGCATTCAACGTCGCACTTGGACGCATTGCCTTTGTTGTGAGCACTTCATCAACATGATAGTATCCGCCCATATCCACCGGTTTACCCTGTGCTGCAATCAACTCTTCATTGATTTTTGCCTCATTATCACCAAGCTGCTTTGCAAGTGAAGCAAAACGTGCCTGCAATTCCTGATCGCTGGTCTGCTGAGCCAAAGCCTGAGCCCAGTAGAGTGCAAGGTAAAAATGGCTCCCTCGGTTATCTATCTGTCCGACCTTACGTGCCGGGGACTTATCGTTGTCAAGGAATTTTCCGATGGCTTGATCAAGTGTTTCAGCTAACACCTTGGCTTTGTCATTACTGAAGGCCTCTGCAATATGCTCCAATGAAGCGGCAATCGCTGAAAATTCACCCAGGGAATCCCATCTCAGATAGCCCTCTTTCTGAAACTGCTGAACATGTTTTGGAGCTGATCCACCTGCACCGGTTTCAAACAAACCACCTCCATTCATCAGAGGGACTACGGAAAGCATCTTCGCACTGGTACCAAGTTCAATAATCGGAAAGAGATCGGTAAGGTAGTCGCGCAATACGTTGCCCGTAACAGAGATCGTATCCTTGCCGGCCCTTATCCTGTCGAGAGAGAAACGCATGGCCTCTACCGGTGTAAGAATACGGATATCCAGACCGGCAGTATCGTGATCACCCAAATACTGGTTAACTTTTTTAATAATCTGAGCGTCATGTGCCCGGTTGCTATCCAGCCAGAATATGGCAGGTGCTCCTGTTATTCTCGCCCTGTTTACAGCAAGCTTTACCCAGTCGCGTACAGGTGCATCTTTTGCCTGACACATTCTGAAAATATCGCCCTCTTCAACCTTCTGCTCCAGCAAGGTCCTGCCGGCATCATCAACAACACGGATTGTTCCTGTTCCTGAAGCAATGAAGGTTTTATTATGTGAACCATACTCTTCAGCCTGCTGAGCCATAAGCCCAACATTTGGAACACTGCCGATGGTTGCAGGATCAAACGCCCCATGCTTTTTACAATCCTCAATGATAGCCTGATACATTGTTGCATAACAGCGGTCAGGTATCATGGCTTTGGTATCATGCAGCTTTCCGTCAGCTCCCCACATCTTGCCTGAGTCGCGAACGACAACAGGCATGGATGCATCGACAATAATATCATTAGGGACATGAAGGTTGGTAATCCCCTTGTCTGAATCAACCATTGCCAATGATGGCTGGCTGTTATACACCGCATTAATATCGGCTTCAATTACGGCTCTTTGAGATTCAGGAAGCTTCTGGATTTTTGCGTAAAGATCGCCAAGGCCATTGTTAACGTTCACCCCAAGCTCTTTAATAACCGCAGCATGTTTTTCAAAAACATCTTTATAGTAGACAGTAACGGCATGACCAAACATGACCGGATCGGAAACTTTCATCATGGTAGCTTTCAAATGCAGCGACAAGAGCAAACCGCTCTCTTTTGCATCCTGAATCTGATCAGCATAAAAACGACGAAGGGACCGGACGTTCATTACTGAAGTGTCAATAATCTCACCAGGTAACAAGGGCGTTTTGTCTTTCAGGACAACACTTTTTCCATCGCTGCCGACAAACTCGATTTTAACCGTTGCAGCCTTCTCCAGCGTAACTGATTGTTCGCTGCCATAGAAATCGCCGGCGGTCATAGAGGCGACATGTGATTTTGAATCACTGCTCCAGGCGCCCATTTTATGCGGGTGCTTTTTAGCGAAATTTTTTACTGAAAGCGGAGCCCTTCTATCGGAATTTCCCTCACGTAATACCGGGTTTACAGCACTTCCGAGAACCTTTGCAAATCTTGTCTGAAGCTCTTTTTCCGCATCATTGACAGGGGCCTCCGGGTAATCCGGAATCTTGTATCCCTGATCCTGCAACTCCTTGATTGCAGCTTTCAGCTGGGGAATGGAGGCACTGATATTAGGCAGCTTGATAATATTGGCTTCAGGTGTCAAGGCGAGATCTCCCAATTCAGCCAGATAATCAGGAATTTTCTGAGCGGGTGTCAGATTGTCGGGGAAATTTGCAATAATTCGTCCAGCAAGTGAGATATCCTTGGGTTCAAAGTCAATTCCAGTCCCCTTGGCAAACGCGTTGAGAATAGGAAGGAGAGAGTAAGTTGCCAGAGCAGGGGCCTCATCAATTTTGGTATAAATGATTTTTGCTGTTTTTGCCATCTCGGTCGTCGTTTTAAGTATTTTTAAAAAAATTATTGATAACGATACTCCAAGAAGAGGCTCTCAAGATAATCGAACTTTAGAGGGGAAATCACCCCGATAAAGACGATATCAGATATAATGATGAAAAGCCTCCCGGTGAAAAACGGGCAACAGAGACTCGCGGTGTGAGTTCCTGCAACCTGTTTACAATACAAGGTCAAATTTATTACTGCTTCAAGGAAAAAATAACTTCCGCTATACAACCCGCATGACTTCTGATCATAACTGCCAAAGATGTTGTCAGCTTACGCAAACGCTCGGCACCAACATGCAATAGCGCGATTGAAACTTATAGATGTAAATAACCGGGAAACCTGCTAAAGCCTGGTTTCCCGGCACATTCAATTGGCGGGAATTCACTCATTAAGACCGACCCGGTCTGCAAGATCCTTGTCATTCAAAACTTCATGAGCAAGCTTTATCATGGGAATAGTAGCCCCCATTGAACTATAGCCGCCATCATGGAAGAGGTTCTGCATTGTTACTTTCCTGGAGAGGTCACTAAGGATGGTCATGGAATATTCAGCACACTCTTCTGCAGAAGCATTCCCGAGCGGTGACATAAGATCACCGTATTCAAACATCTTCTCAAATCCAGGGATGCCGCTTCCTGCCTTGGTATAGGTCGGGCTTTGTGAAATCGTATTTATCCGGATATTATACTTGGCAAGTCTTGGTCCGTAACTGCGAACAATAGATTCAAGCAATGATTTTGCATCTCCCATATCAGAGTATGACCAATAATTTCTCTGCGAAGCAATATATGATAGAGCCAAAATGCTGCCGCCATCATTGATCGCCCCATTCTTCAATGCAAAGGAGACAATACGGTGCAGCGATAAACCCGACACATCGAGGGTTTTCATAAACCACTCGTAATTGAGGTCTTCATAAGGCAGCTGCTTACGAATGTTCTGTGACATCCCGATGGAATGCACAATAAAATCGACAGGGCCGATTTTATCCTTAACCTCCTTGAAACAGTTATCGACATCTTCATTATTAGAAGCGTCACAAACAATCAATGGTGCATTGCCGCATAATGCCGAAAGCTCTTCGATATTACCGAAACGCAACGCAGCTGCTACATTAGAAATGGCGATCTGGGCACCTTCCCTATAAGCATGAAGCGCAATCTGCCAGCCAATACTGCTCTCGTCAAGAGGGCCGAAAACAACTCCCTTCTTCCCTTTCAATAAACCATAGTGCGCTTTCTCGGACATGATATTAGCTGATTCTTTAACAAAGACTGGGGTAGATCCCCGTTAACTCAACATTTTAAACGTTTAAGATACAAGATTCCCTTGAAAACCTAAACTGTTTCCACTGAATTTTTCTCCATACCTCCTGGTAATGGAGATCCTATATCTTCATTCGCCGCATAGAGCGGAGCTTGTCCAGCATGTTTTTATTCACGCTCAACTCAGCTTCTTCCTTATCAACCGGAATCTCCCTGAACACAACTCGCAAAAGGCTATCCTCTCTGATATACTCTTCCATTTCCAGACTGTACAATGCCCTTGGAAGCGTAATAATCCTCTGGGCCCGGTCCACAGTGACCACAATATCAGTACCCATGCGATCAACGACTACCTCTTCTGCATCCTTGAGAAAAGGTATTTTAATACAAAGCACTTCACGGTGATCTTCCGTTACAGCATTCTTTTTGCTTTCAATCCAGAAGTTTTTTCCGGAATAAAAGGTCTTGTCAGGCGACTGCTCACCAAAGACCAGTTTACTGATATCATGCAACGCATCCGGCCCTATCGGCTCTGTTCTCTGCAGGTGACAGCGGAAAACCGGAGTGGGATAAAATGAGTTGTCAATCTCCATGAGATACTTACTGTGCAGGTCGGCCCAGAACTCAAAATACTCACCAACGGTTTTTGATGTCGGCAGAATCTTGTTGATCACAATAGCATCAACATTAATCCCGTAAAGATGGACAAAAGTATAGGCGCGCTTTGTTTCGAGAATGGAGAGCTTTTCAGGGTTCAGTACCAGCCGGAAGGTAACCTCCGGACTGAGTATAAACTTGTTGATATCCTCCATCTGCTTGAGAAGCACATTGACCTCATTAAAAAAATCATCATCCGGAATGGATTTCCCGCTCAATGGACGGGCTAGGGAGGACATGCTTTTATACAGTTTGAAAAACTGCTTGCCCATGTTGCCGCCTATAATAATCTCGGGATAAGCGAGAAGTCGAAGCGTGTTGCCGGTTGGAGATGTATCGAGCACAACAGCATCCCATTTCCCTGACTGAGCTTCATCAAGCAACCGGCTTAAGGCAAAAATTTCATCAAGACCCGGCTGCGTTGTCAGCTCTGTGGCCATGCCGCTGTCAATACCCTTGTTTTTATAAGAGGAAGAGACAAACTTCTGAAACCCGGACATATTCTTTTTAAGCTCGTGAACTGTATCAACCTCGAGCCCATAAAGATTATGCTCGATCATCTGAGGATCATTGCGGCTTATCTTTGTATTAAAAACGTCAGAAAGGGAGTGGGCAGGATCGGATGACATGATCAGAACCTTTTTGTTCTGCCTTGCCAGCGAAACCGCTGTGGAAGAAGAAATAGTGGTTTTGCCTGTTCCACCTTTTCCTGAATAAATGATAACTCTGGTCTGTAACTGGCTTTCTGTTAAATCCCTCGACAACATAAAAACTCCTCTATTAATGGTCAATAATCCCAAAAGGCGTCCCCTCTTCGAAAGGAAAAAACTATCGTCGGTCAAGGTACCACTTTTCCCCTCCTTAGAGAAAAACTATCTTTTCTGTCAAAGCGTCAGCGAGAAGAACCATATACTCCTCATGACTGATTTCAACTGCCCCGAGCTTTTCGAGATGGGGGTTCATAATCTGGGCATCAAGCAGCATATATCCTTTATTGATCAAATGAACCACCAGATAATCAAAGGCTATCTGTGATGCATAGGCACGACGGAAAAACATTGACTCTCCAAAAAAGGCACCTCCCATAGCTATCCCGTACAAGCCGCCAACAAGTTCACCCTCATACCAGCACTCAACACTGTGAGCCAGACCAAGTTCGTGAAGCTGAATATATGCAGCGATAATTTCGCTGGAAATCCAGGTTCCATCCTCATTTTTTCGAGGAGCTGCACACCCATGTATCACTCGCTCAAATTCTTCATTAACAGTAACTCTGAACTCTTTTTTTCTTTTCAGACGGCGGACATCTCTTGATGGCTTGTAGGAGTCAAGGTGCACAATAGCCCTTTTGTAAGGCTGACACCAGTAGACCTTTCCATCTTCAGGATCAGACATAGGAAAAAAACCCTGATGGTAGGCCCTGAGCAGTTCATCAATACGGATCATCCCTCCGGAGTTAATGAAATCTCAAAAGGAGGTCATCAACCATCCTTTTTGGAACATGATGAATATCGTGGCCATCCCTGAAGTAGCGAACAGAATCATCCCCTGAAATCTGGTCAATAACAACGGTTTCCAGTGGCTTTCCGAGAGCAATGGCCATGAGAATTGCATACGTTTCAGGAATCTTCAGCAACTCCCGTATTTTTTTACGATCAAGAGATGCAACAATGCATCCGCCAATACCTGATGCTGTCGCTCCTAGAAGAAGAGTCTGTGCGGCAATACCGCTGTCACACGAAAATTCAGTGCTTATTGACAGGTCACCGAGCATAACGATATAAGCCGTCGGGCGCTCTCCTTCCATCGGACCCGGCCAATCGGCAAGATAACCGGCCCAGGAAAGAAAGGGGAAAAGGGCTGCAACTGCGGCCGGGTCACAGACAGAAATATATTTCAGTGGCTGAAGATTTTTTGCCGATGGGACATAGCATGCAAGCTCAACAAGATCGAGCACCGCGTCTTCAGTAACTTGAACACCACTGTCAAACCTCCGGTAACTCCGGCATTTCGTTACTAGATCCCTGAAATGCATGATTTTGTAGTATTAAGAGGTTTCGCCCCAGGCCGCGTCAGTATATTTCCGCAGCTCTTCCCACTTGCCACTCCCTATCCACTCGGCAATATAATCCACGGTTTTTGCATAATGCAAGGGCTCTCTGGATGGCTTTTGAAGCCAGTCGGCAAGAACGGCAACGTCAAGACTATGAGTTGCCATACCATACCCAAGCTGCTCCATTGCAAGAGCGTTTGACTGCTGCTCAATCTGGCCATCGAGAGGCCTGAGCAGGAGCTTCTTTCCGAGATGAAGCGCTTCTCCGGGAAGCTCAAATCCCGCATTGCAGACAACACTGCTGGACTCCTTGAGATCATGAAGAAACCCTGCACGGGAGTAGCCCCTGAAATGGAGATGACCTTCATCACGACTCTCTGTCACCTTGCCATAGATATAAAACTCATATCCTTCACTTGACTGAAGAAAAGCAGTAACATCCTCCACCTCTTCAAATGGCAGATATACAAGAATCTTCTCTTTAATAACGACTCCGGAATTATCGGCATAGAGCGAGTCGGGAATAACCGGAGGAAAAACAGGCTGATTGAAATTATTCCAGTGAAGCCCTGCATTATAACGGGCAGGAGCAAAATTCAGCAAGGTATATTTTTCAAACATATTCCCTCTCGCAACAGGAACATTGTATCGGAAGGCATACTGATGACCGAACCCCAGGGATGGAATGTTTCTTATTCGAGCCACCGTAGAGGTTATGGGATCAAAATCGGTAATAATCAGGTCGGTCCCTGCAGTTTCAAGCATCAGAATATCCGTCATAAGACGAACAAGATCAAGCTGAAACATCGTCTCTATGTAGTCCAGCTTACCCTTAAAGGTAACCAGAGTCATGCCTTTCATCACCCGGTATGGCTCAAATATTTCCACCTCTCTCAGATCCTCTTCTTTTCTCCCACTGATGATCACATCAACATCGTGACCGTCCGACTTAAGCTTTCTAACAAGCTCCCGGCTACGGCTGATATGGCCATTTCCCGTTCCTTGAACTCCAAAAAGGATCTTCATACGATTTCAGGACTGGATCTTAAGATTGGCATACTGCACCATCAAGGTCTTCTCACCCGTATTTCGAAACGTTATTCTGACTTTCTGCTTGGATCCGGTTCCCTGCACATCCAGCACAGTTCCCGGACCAAAAAGAGCATGATGCACCATCGTTCCTGCACGAAGTCCAGACTTTGAGAGATTCGACTTGTCAGCGGCCGCAGAAGGAGATGATGGAGCTGCCATTTTTGGCTGATACCCCCTTGATGAGGATAACCCCGCACCGGCTGGCTTTTCCTTCTCCGGACGATCTGAAAGCAATATCCCACCCTCTGTCTGAATGATAGAAGCATCAATTTCACCGATAAACATCGATTTTAAGCAGTAATGCTGCTGACCGTACTGATAGCGGCTCTGCGACCATGAAAGAAATATCTTCTCCTGTGCCCTGGTGACTGCAACATAAAAAAGCCTTCGTTCCTCCTCAAGCTCATCAGGCTCATAGCAGTGCAAAGGAAAAAGCCTCTCCTCAAGACCGGTCACGAATACCACTGGAAACTCAAGCCCTTTGGCTGCATGAACCGTCATCAAGGAGACGTAATTATCAGAATCCTGCGTCTCTTCATAGTCTGAAGCAAGAGAGATATTTTCAAGAAAATCCCCAAGCGAACCGTTATCAGGATTGTGGTCTGAAAAATCCCTGGCCATTGAAAGAAGTTCCTGAAGGTTTTCATTCCGGGCCAGCGAGTCAGGAGTGTTTTCCGCCTGCAGCAGCAGTGGAATAGAGGTCAGATTGAACAGCTCACTCAAAACGTCGTAAACGGTCCCGCTCTCTGCCAGGTCCTTAAGCGCTTCAATGACAGTGCTGAATGAACGGAGAGCTGTTACAAGGCGCGCCTGAAATCCACCCTCTTCAGCCCGTCGTATGGCATCATAGAAGCTGATCCCATTCTCCTCAGCAAATTCCTTCAGCTTTCCGATACTGACATCACCGATTTTCCGAGGAGGAAAATTTATTATTCTCAACAGCGATTCGCCATCACGCTCGTTAAGTATGAAGCGAAGATAGGCAACCGCATCCTTGATTTCCTTACGCTTGTAAAACGATACACTTCCAAAAATCTTATACGGGATTTTATGCTGTCGCATGATATCCTCAAGCACCCTCGACTGCGCATTGGTCCGGTAAAAAACAGCAAAGCTCCTATACTCATAGTTCTGCTTCAAGCGCATCGTGCGTATATGCTCTCCAACTTTTTCGGCCTCGTTACGTTCATTGTATGCCTCAATAAGCGTCAGAGGCTCACCCTCGTTCCGATGTGAAATCAACTCTTTTTTTATCTGCCGCTGGTTACGGCTGATCACACTGTTTGCTGCCTTGAGGATGGTTCCTGTACTGCGATAATTTTCAACAAGCTTGAACGTCAGAGCATCATGATAGTCATCCTGAAAATTAAGAATATTCGAAATATCAGCACCCCGCCAGGAATAAATCGACTGGGCATCATCCCCGACTACAAAAATATTCCGGTGCTTTGCCCCAAGCATTTTAGCAACGAGATATTGCGCCTTATTGGTATCCTGATACTCATCAATCATGATATAACGGAAAGAGTCCTGCAACTCGGCAAGTATTTCCGGATGGGCATTAAAAAGTTCAAGCGGCTTGATCAAAAGATCGTCAAAATCAAGCGCATTGTTTTCCTTGAGTTTTCGGGAATAAAGTTCGTAGATCTGCGATGCCTTCTGCTGGTTATAATCCGAAGCATTGCTATGAAACTCGGCAGGAAGAATAAAGCTGTTTTTTGCCCTGCTTATCATCCCCTGAACCGTATTGACGGGGACTGAATCAACAGAGATATTGAGTTCAACCATTGACTGCCGGATGAGACTTTTACTGTCATCCGAATCAAAAATCGAAAAGTTTCTATCGTAACCGATCAGGTCAATGTAATTGCGGAGAAGACGCGCAAAAACAGAATGAAACGTCCCGATCCACAAGCCGCTTGAACTCCCCTTATGCAACAGGGTATCTACCCGATGCCGCATTTCACCTGCAGCCTTGTTGGTGAAGGTCAGCGCAAGAATATTGCCGGGGGCAATCCCCTCATTATTTATAAGATATGCGATGCGATAGGTAATAACCCTTGTCTTGCCGGAACCGGCACCCGCAAGCACCATAACCGGGCCTTTTGTAGCGATTACAGCATTGCGCTGCACTTCATTGAGATCTATTAAAAAATCGGTCAAAACTTCTAAACACCAGTTAACAGTTAGAGCGCCTCCAACCAGTCCTGCCTGCGCAAAAATATCCAGTGGGAATTTCGCATAACTTTACCCGTTTTACAAATCACGGAGCACCGGAAGCATTGAACCCCTTATCGAAGCTACCCATTTCGGGTTTTTAGCGCCCTCGCTGCTTCTTTTGAGTTTAAGAGTTGCTATATTTGACCGTAACCCTTTATCCAATAAAACGATCCATCTAATGTTCCCTCTCGTTTACGAAATCAATACCAGAATCTGGCTGAAAAAACTAAGCAGAGAGCAGAACCGACCCGTTACCCTCGGCAACATCCCCGATGAGGAGTTCGCCTTCTTTTCGACCTGTGGGTTCGATTTTGTCTGGCTGATGGGCGTATGGCGACCAAGTTTATACAGCAAAGCTATTGCTACAGCACATCCGGGTCTTAGAACTTCGATCCTGGAGCACATTCCGCTGGTCACACCCGACGATATAGTATCATCTCCTTACTCCATTCCCTCATACACCGTCAATGAAGCTCTCGGCGGAAAAGATGAGCTGCTGCTATTTCGCGACAAGCTCAACAAGAGCGGCATAAAACTGATGCTGGACTTTGTTCCTAATCATCTCGCTCTCGACAATGAGTACCTCCCGGAACACCCTGAGTTTTTCATTCCGGTATCGATTGAAGAACAACGTCACGATCCGGGAACCGGCTTTGAATATATCAAGGGTGAATATCTGGCACACGGTAAAGACCCATACTTTGCACCTTGGACTGATACCCTTCAGATTAATTACGCAAGGCCTGAAACGCACTTGATGATGACTGAAAACCTGCTGAGGATAAGCTCACTCTGCGATGCTGTACGCTGTGATGTGGCCATGCTTGTTCTTAAAAGCGTTTTCAACACCACATGGAGCAACCTCGGCGGCGCCATGACAAAAGAGTTCTGGGCCGACGCAATAAAGGCTGTCAAGCTCCGTCACCCAGGGTTTCTATTCCTGGCAGAAGCATACTGGAACAAGGAGTGGGAACTTCAGCAGCAGGGATTTGACTTTACCTACGACAAACCCTTCTACGACTACTTATGCAGTGCCCCTGTCAATGTTGAAAAGCTGTCGGGACATCTGACAGCAGATTGGGACTACCAGAAACATCTCTGCCGCTTTCTCGAAAACCATGATGAACCGAGAGCAGCTGAAGAGATCGGGCTCAACAACAACGCAGCCGCTCTGGTACTGCTGACTGCCCCGGGCATGCATCTGATCCATCAGGACCAGATGGAGGGTTTCCGCCAAAAAATTCCCGTCCAGCTTATCCGGCAGGCTCCTGAACCATCAAACAGCAGACTGGCAGCCCTCTTCAAAAAACTTTTCGTTCTTCAGAAAAACAGGGCCTTTCAGGAAGGCAATATCGAACGTCTTGACTTGAATGTTTCCAGCAACTCACACTGTCTGGGATTTCACCGGTTTACAAAAAAGGAACACGCCTTTGTTCTGGCCAATTTCAGCCCGACAGGAATTGCCTTAGAGTTCCGGCATCCCTCACTTGAACATATCGATATCGAAAAGCTCGACATCATCAGTACTGATACAAACAAAAAGAGTGACAATGTTCACTATGAAGACCGGATGATCCGGGTATCTCTCTCTCCTCATGAAGGAGTGGCAATAACCTTCTGAAAAAAGTAACTATAACTGTTTCATCCGATGCACTACATTACGAAGATTATCCCCGTTCAAACGACAAAACCGATTGAAATCATCGATATTACGGCTGAAGTATCTGATGCTGTCTCCTCATCAGGACTAAATCAGGGCCAGGTAATCGTTATAAGCCAGCATACGACAGCGTATATTAATATCAACGAAAAAGAGAATCGACTTCTTGAGGATATGGAAACCTTCCTCAAACGCTTTGCGCCAAGAGACGGCAATTACCTGCATAATCTCAATCCTGTTGATGGACGAGACAATGCCCATTCGCACCTGCTCGGGTTACTCATGAACGCATCTGAAACCATTCCCTTTTCTAAGGGAAAGCTTCTGGTCGGCGAGTGGCAGTCAGTGTTTTTTATAGAACTTGACGGGCCTCGCAAACAGAGAAATATCCTCCTTCAGATTTCCGGCATATAAAGAATGCCAAAAATAGGATTACATGGAACCGGAAAGCGTAAAGCATGGTTAAATATAGAGTATGCACTAAACCCTGAAGTTAAAAAGCTATGCACGATTCACTGCCGGTTCAAATCATTCAGCAAAAGTCACTTCTCTCTGATATCCACTCTCCGGATGATCTTAAACAACTCAGTATCCCGGAACTTCAGACACTGGCGGATGAATGCCGTAAAGAGGTCATCAACCTTGTTTCAATAAACGGCGGTCACTTTGCATCAACCCTCGGCGTTGTTGAGCTGACGGTTGCACTCCATCATGTTTTCAGCACTCCGAAAGATAAAATCATCTGGGATGTAGGACACCAGGCATACGTGCATAAAATCCTGGCCGGACGAAAAGATCAGATGTCGACAAACCGTCGCTACGGTGGACTTGCAGGTTTTCCTAAAACCAGTGAAAGCCCCCATGATGCATTCGGTACCGGCCATGCATCAACTTCTATTTCAGCAGCTGCCGGGATGGCTGCAGCAAGAGACCTTGCCGGCACTGACGAAAAGGTTATCGCCGTCATTGGAGACGGCAGCATGACAGGAGGCATGGCATTCGAAGCCATGAACCATTTGGGAGATCTGAAAAGTGATGTTCTTGTCATCCTCAATGACAATCAGATGGCCATTTCACCAAGTACAGGGGGGCTGAAAACACATCTCGTCAATATCTCCCTGAATAAAACCTACAACAAAGCCCGTAAATTTCTATGGTCGACCATCTCTCTTTTCAACAATGACATGGGAGACAGGGCTAAAATTGCAGTTCGTAAACTTGAAGATGGATTTAAAGCCGCATTAACTCCCGGTGCATTTTTTGAAGCCCTCGGATTACGGTATTTCGGACCAATTGACGGCCATAACATGGAGCAACTCGTCAAGGCTCTTAAAGAGATGCAGGAACTCCCACACCCCAAACTTTTGCATGTTGTCACAACAAAAGGAAAAGGGTTCAAACCGGCAGAAGAAGACCAGAGCAAATGGCACGCTCACAGCGGGGGCTTCGATACAATTACCGGTAAATCCCTGAAAACAGCAAACACATCTCTTCCTCCAAAATATCAGGAGGTCTTTGGCGAGGCTCTGGTTGAACTTGCCCTGAAAGATCCGACAATCACTGCAATTACCGCTGCCATGCCGAGCGGAACATCGCTTGACCTTTTCCAGAATGCACTGCCGAACCGCTTTTACGATGTCGGTATAGCCGAACCGCATGCTGTCACATTTGCGGCTGGTCAGGCAATCCAGGGATTCAAACCGGTATTCGCCATTTATTCTACGTTTCTGCAGCGTGCCTATGATCAGCTTTTTCATGATGTAGCGCTGCAGAAACTCCACGTTGTTTTTGCTATTGACCGGGCCGGACTTGTGGGAGAGGATGGCCCGACCCATCACGGCGCATTTGACCTCTCCTATCTGCATGCCATTCCGGGGCTGGTTATTATGGCCCCTGCCAATGAACAGGAACTTCGAGATATGCTCTACACCGCGCTCTATGATATAAAAGGACCTGTTGCAATCCGCTATCCGAGAGGAAATGGCACGGGGATCCCTTTGCAAAAAAACTTCAGCTCTCTTCCAATAGGAAAAGGGCAGATTGTGCGAGAGGGCAGTGATCTGACGATTCTCAGCATCGGCACCATGACATCAAAAGCTCTTGAAGTGGCGGAGTCTCTCAATGATGACGGTATTAATGCAACCGTGGTCAATATGCGCTTTCTCAAACCTCTGGACACCGACCTCCTTGAAGAACTTGCAGCCCGATCGACCCATTTTGTTGTTATTGAAGAAAACAGCATGATCGGGGGACTCGGCAGTGCAGTAATCGACCACCTCAACACCAAACGGCTTAACCGCCCCGTTCTGAAGGTCGCTTTGCCGGATGCATTTGTAACTCATGGAGCAATGAATGATCTCTACAGTGAGATTGGCTTCGACACTCCAACAATGACTGAAAACATCAAGGCGTTTTATAAAGAAAACGGAAGGTGAAACAGAGCGAGCAGGGCAAGCACGCCTCGCACTGAAAGATTGGCAAAAAAACCGGCAAGCAGATCATCAACCATGATTCCCCACCCTCCCGGCAGCCGCTGGGCAGCGTCAACGGGACCTGGTTTTGCAATATCGAACAGCCTGAAAAAAAAGAGTGAAAGCAGAACGGGAAGCCAGCCAGCCGGCAATGCCGCCAGTGCCAGCCACTGACCGGCAAGTTCATCAATGGTAACTATGGAAGGATCATTTCCATACTCGTCCTCCATAATTCTGCCGGCCCATACCCCAAAACCAAGAGCGATGAGAACAAGAGAGAGAAGCACCGGTGTGGAATGGAGAGTCGGAATAAAAACGTAAGCTATAACGGCAACAACACTTGTAACCGTGCCTGGTGCTCCGGGGAAGAAACCGATTCCAAAACAGGTGGATAGAATTTTTGCCGCAAGAAGCTTCATGCTCTCACCGGCCCTCAAGAGGCTTCTGAAGATAAATCCGCCAATTGCTTACCAGATAGGATATGCCGGTGTAAACAGTAAAAACCGTTACCGCCAGCATGATATAGTTCAGATAACCGGAAACAAGAAAACGGCTGGTCATCACGGCAACATTTGCACCGGAAAAAGATGCCTCTTTCATCAAAATCAATGCCATGACAACGTAGACGAAAATATTCTGCACCAGTGTTTTATACTTCGCCTCGACGCTTGTAACAACCGGTCTGTTCTTGAATTCGGCATAGACCCTCAATGCTGTAACGACAACATCTCTTATAACAACGAGAATCACCATCCAGAGACTGAGAAATCCCATACCGACATAAAGAAAAAAAGCTGCTGTTATGAGCAATTTGTCAGCAAGTGGATCAAGAAAAGCGCCAAGACGGGTTGTAACTCCATATTTCCTGGCATGGTAACCATCATAAATATCCGTAAGCGAAGCTAAAACAAAAACAATGACCCCCAGCAGCTTCATATAAGGATCAACCTGAAGCAGAAACCAGACAAAAACAGGCACAAGCAGTATACGCAACGCCGTCAACTGATTTGGTATCGTCAAATATGTTTCGTTCTGCTCTTTCAATCCCTGGAGGATTAGTAGTTAAATGCCTGATTTATCACCATGGGCATGGAGAGGCCGTATTGGGCGTAAGATACAGTATTGAATCCTGTTTTTCAATGCACCAGCCTGTCGTAAATAATATTAATTACTCCAACTCCACAACTGTAACACCGGCCCCGCCCTCTCCCCATTCACCAAGCCGAAAACTTTTAATGTAACGGTGCTGCTGCAAAAACTCCGTTGTACGCTGGCGAAGAGAACCAGTACCTTTACCATGAACAATGGTTGCCGAATAAATCCTGTTCAACCTCATTGCATCAATAAATCGTTCTATTTTCATTATGGCTTCATCGCCTCCGAGACCACGCAAATCAACTCTTGTTGACTCAACCTCCCCGGCTATAGCCGACCACGATCCTTTAGGTTTTGGAGGCTCAGGCTTCTTGAGATTTTTTCTAGCCTGTGTTTTCGATGTTTTTTCAAGGTTTTTCAACGATGTGGTCAACCTGAAATTACCGCATCGAACAACAACACTGTCGGCATTGACGCTCTCAACCTCACCTGAAGTACTTGAATCCAGAATCCTGACCATGTCGCCCTCTCGAATTGAACGATCAACAGGAGCCGATGCGTCAGCTTCAGCAAGAAGAGCGGACTCTTTTTTGCCGGCGTCCTCTTTTGTAAGAGCAAGTTTTTTTCTGGCCTCCTGCACTTTCTTTTCATCAGCAGGAGCATTTTTCACTTCAGAAAGGATATCCCTGATCTGTTTTCGGGCGAATTCAACCTCTTTCTGCAGTTCTCTTGATGCACCCAGCTTAAGTTCCCTTCGTTTCTCGGCAAGACCGACTTCCTCATTCTTAACAAAGAGCTCTCTTTCTTCAAGATTTTCCTTGTCGACCTGAAGCTGCTGCTGCAACTGACGATTCTCTTCCAGCAACCCGCTCAGATCATCAAGCATTCGATCAAGCCCGATCCTTTCGCTTTGCATAAAATCTGATGCCCGTTCAACCATTACAGTCGAAAAACCCATCCGCTGCATCATTGCAAAGGCAAAACTGTTGCCAGGCAATCCCTTGATAAACCTGAATGTAGGCACAAGACCAATCCGGTTGAATTCCATCGCACCATTAACAACACCCTCTCGATCATGGGCATAGGCTTTCAGCTCACCAAGGTGAGTAGTTACAATGGTTTTTGTCCCTCGATGGAGCAACTCTTCAATCACCATCCGCGCTATAGCACCGCCCTCTTCGACATCAGTACCGGCACAAAGTTCATCTATCAATACAAGATCCCTCTGCCCGGCAGAATCAAGGATTCGTTTGATCTCGCCAAGATGGGAGCTGAACGTTGACAGATCGTTCTCAATAGACTGATCGTCACCGATTTCAATAAAAATATTGTTGAACAGCGGAATAACTGAACTCTCACTGCAAGGCAGAAGGTAACCGTGAACAAGCATGCAGCAAAGCAGGCCGGCTGTCTTCATGGCAACCGATTTGCCGCCTGCATTCGGCCCGGAAATCACCAGTACCCGATCACGTTCGCTGAGATCAAGGTCAAGCGGAATAACCTCCTTATAACGATGGGATATCATCAGCCACGGATGAAAGCCCTTTATAATGCGAAGCGAGTGACCTTCAGCAATTCCCGGAAGCACAGAGCGGGTTTCTACCGCGAAGCGCGCTCTGGCATACAGAGCATCAAACTCACTGAGAAGAGCCTCATTATGCTTAAGATTTTCAAGCTCAAGGCGGATTTCATTCGACACTTCTTTCAGAATGCGTTCAATCTCCCTTCGCTCACTGATTTCCAGATCCTGAATTCTGTTACTGATCTCGAGAGTTTCAGCGGGCTCAATAAAAACCGTCTGGCCACTCCCGGAATAATCCTGGATATATCCGGCTATCTTGTATTTATACTCCACCCTTAAGGCGAGAGTAAGGCGTCCATTTTTTATTGCTACGGTATCCTCCATCAGCCACCCGTTTTCCTGACAGCGTCTGACAAGCCGCTCCATTTTCCGGCGAATCAATTCACGGCTGCCATTCAACTCCCCTCGAATCATCAAGAGTGCGTCGCTGGCACTGTCCTTCACTCTGCCCTGCTCATCAATAACTCTCCTGATTGCAGTCTGAAGGCTCTTTTCGAGCCAGATTCTTATGGTAAAATCATTAAGCAGCGGGTAGACCTCCCTGTTGAGAAACATAAACTTTCTCAACAGCACGGATGACAAGAGCAGATGGTAGATATCCTGAAGCTCTTCAGGCTCAAGATAACTCTCAAGAACCTCAAGCTTTTTCAGAAGCAGCCTGGTATCCGGCAAATACGAAAAGGGCAGAGGGGCCTCTCCCTGAAGCAGGTTTTTTAATTCAAGAACCCTCTCAAGCTCTGCAGAAAGCAACTCCCGCTCCACCATCGGCGGTGCTGCAAGAAGTCTGTCGCGCCCCATTGCCGACAGACAAAACTGTGCAACATAGTGGACGACTTTATCAAATTCAAGCTTTTTCAGACTAACGGTATTCATAAGCACTGCATATTCTATAAGCCGTTACGGCATTCGCATCATTAATACTCAACAAATAGAAACAGACGCATCTTCATAGACATCACTGTTAAAACAAACATAGCAAAATTACATAAAGTTGAGACACCAAACTGGCTAATAAGCCGCCCCTGGCGCAACTCAATCGCTGACCTGAAGTTACCGAAGAATCGGGGTTGACGACAATAGAATTAGTCAGGTTTCTGTAAGATATCAGGATAGAAGTTCTGCTTTCTTGATCTGTGCTCCTTCATGATTGCCAGCTGAAAATATTTGTACGTTTTAAAGTTGTACGGATCAAATAAAGCCGTATCTTTACCTACACTTTCAATACCTATAAAAGGAGCAGTCTGTTATGCCACAAATCCCGGTTGAGAATAACGAGCGACTGTCGCTGCGCATTGCTTCGAAAGAAAAATCTCTTCTAATACGTGCTGCAGCATTACAGTGTACGCATTTGACAGAGTTTATTACTCGCACCGTTGTTTCCGCAGCACAAAAAGTAGTCGACCAGAACGAACGTATAGAACTAACAGAGAGGGACAGTGTACTCGTTCTCAATCTGCTTGAAGAACCTCCTGCACCCAATGCTAAGCTTATGGCGGCATCATTCGCCTTGCCAAAACGATCATGACCCTCCCTTTATGGCACGAAGAGCCAATCGCCAGACACCATGATCGGGCAGCTTTTGATTGCGGTGATGCTGCCCTCAATGAGTTCCTGTTACGCCATGCAAGAAACAGTCATGACAAAGGTGGAGCAAAAACATTTCTGGCTGTGGATAACTCTGACGGGAAGAAGGTTCTTGGTTTTTACAGCCTTACCCCTGCATGTGTTGCTTATAAAAATACCCCTGAAGTTGTTACAAAAGGATTGGCTCGTCATGAAGTTCCGGTATTCAGGCTTGGTCGTTTAGCGGTTGATCGATCCGTTCAGGGCATGGGGCTTGGCGGACAGTTATTGCTGGCTGCAGGCCGTCGCTGTATTCTTGTTGCAACACAGGTCGGTGGTGTAGCCCTTCTCATTGATGCGAAAAATGATCGAGTTGCAGAATGGTACTCCAGTTATGGAGCTTTGCCCCTGCTGGATGCACCGCATTCACTCCTTCTTCCACTCAATACGATCTATAGAGCACTCGAAGCGGCTGGGAAGCTGTAAATGAAATGAGCCTCAATTGATCGTTAATTCGGATACTGGACTTTCAAAGCTTCTCCCTGAGGCTGGCGATATCAATAACAAAACGGTATCGAACATCACTGTTCAGCACCCGTTCATAGGCCTCATTTACCTTTTGAATCGGGATCACTTCCACATCGGAGACAACACCATGCTCTGCACAAAAATCAAGCATCTCCTGGGTTTCACGGATGCCGCCGATGAGCGATCCTGAAAGATGGCGGCGCTGCATAACCAGCGAAGATGCAGAAAGGGGAACTGGATCGGGAATGCCAACCAGCACCATTGAACTGTCACGTTTCAACAGGCCAAGGTAGGAGTTGTAATCGTGCATTGCTGAAACTGTATCCAGAATAAAATCAAACCGCTTTGCGTTCGTCTTGAACGACTGCTTATCACTGGTATCGACAAAATCATCGGCACCCAAAGCAATAGCGTCGTCGCGTTTTCCGGGAGAATGACTCAGAACAGTCACCGTTGCCCCCATGGCTTTTGCAATTTTAACACCCATATGACCAAGTCCACCTAACCCCAGAATTGCCACTTCATGACCGGGTTTAACGCCAAAGCGCTTCAAGGGCGAGTAGGTGGTTATTCCCGCACAAAGCAGCGGTGCAACACGTGCCAGCTCCATTCCGGAAGGTATCCGAAGAACGTAGTCTTCATGAACGGTGATCCGGGTTGAATACCCTCCGTATGTCGGCGTCTTGCCATCGCGCTCAAAACTATTGTATGTAGCGCTCATTCCTTCTTCGCAAAACTGCTCCTCACCATCCAGGCATGCTTCACATTCACGGCACGAATCAATAAAGCATCCGACACCGACAGTATCGCCTGGCTTCCATTTCGTGACATGGCCTCCTGCTTTGACCACAGTTCCAACAATTTCATGTCCGGGAACCATAGGAAACGTTGAACCGCCCCATTCATCGCGGGCCTGGTGAATATCTGAGTGACAGATGCCGCAGTAGAGAATGTCTATTAAGACATCGTGTGCCCCTGGTTCACGACGATTGATCTCGTAAGGCTCAAGGGATGCCTTTGCTGTTTTGGCTGCATAAGCCGGAGTATGTAACATGGTATCGGTTCCTTCTCAAGGATTTTTCAAAATTCAGCTATCATCAAAAAGTAATTAATTTCATCAGCTTTCAAGGGTATACTGAGCTTCCTTTTCGCTTAAAGGCCAACAATAGTGACACATAAATGATTCATTCCATAGGGGCTTCTGCTTGATAACAGTTTTATCCTTTTATCAATTTTTGATTACTTTCGCTTTATTGCAAAAAGACATAGAGCATTTCGCAAACTGCAAAATCCCGATTGCTCACAACTGACCAGATACTACTCTCATGAGATTAGCCGTAAATATTGATCACATTGCCACCCTGCGCAACGCCCGAAATGAATTTGAACCGGATCCTGTTGCTGCAGCCTTGCTTGCTGAAAAAAGCGGAGCTGCCGGTATTGTCTGCCACCTGCGTGAAGACCGCCGCCATATAAAAGACAACGACCTTCAAAGACTCCGCAGGGCGGTTACCACCAAACTCGATCTTGAAATGGCCATGACGCCTGAGATGCAGCGTATTGCGTTACAGACAAAGCCTGAACTCATTACCCTGGTTCCCGAAAAAAGAGAGGAACTCACTACAGAAGGCGGATTTAATATTACCGGCCATTACAATACACTGGTTGAATTTTTGAAACCCTTCAAAGCGGCTGGAATAGAGAGCAGTATTTTCATTGAGCCTGATAAACACTCCATCGATCTTGCCGCAAAAGCGGATGCCGATCTTGTTGAGCTCCATACAGGCTCCTACGCACTTAAAACAAATGATGATGAGCGGACCCTCGAACTGCAAAGAATCCGTGAGGCTGCGACCTATGCTAAAAGCATTGGCCTGAAAGTCGTTGCGGGCCATGGACTCAACTACATCAACATCGCTCCGTTCAAAGAGATCGCAGAAATAGAGGAAGTAAGTATCGGCCATGCCATCATCGCCCGTGCTGTGCTGATTGGTCTTGACGAAGCCGTCAGGGAACTTCTTCGAATCATTCAGTAGAGCCTTTCAGCCATGCCAGCAGCTGCCGACAATATCATTACGATCGTCCTTGCCACCGGTAACCGGGATAAGGTTAAAGAACTTCGTCCTCTGCTTGAAAACATCTCTCCCCTGTTCAAGGTGACAACGCTCAAAGAACTTGGCGTAGACATTGAAATTGAGGAAACCGAAGAGACGCTGGAAGGAAACGCCCTCCTTAAAGCAAGGGCTATCTTCAACCTTCTTTCAGGGCAGTTTCCGTTTATGATAGCCCTTGCTGACGACACAGGTCTGGAAGTTGACGCACTGCAAGGTGCTCCCGGCGTATACTCCGCCCGATATGCCCCGACACCTGAGGGCATAGCTCCAACCTATGAAGAAAATGTCCGCCATCTTCTCCATTCGTTGAACGGCATTACCAACAGAAACGCGAGCTTCCGCACAGTAATCGCCCTGAAAGGATCGGTTCCTTCCGGTGATAACTCTTTCGGGTTTGAACACACTGCTGAAGGAGTTGTTTCGGGCAGCATTACAACTGAACAAAGAGGAAACGAAGGTTTCGGCTATGACCCTCTCTTTCTGGTAGACTCTACCGCCAGAACCTATGCGGAAATGAGCACGACAGAAAAGAATTCTCTCAGCCACCGCGCCCTGGCCCTCAAGAAAGCCATTGCCGACCTCAAAGATATCGTTGAAAGCCACAGCACTCCACTAACCAGTACCCAGGAACCCCAATGACACTCTTTGAAGCAACCATACTCGGTATTGTACAGGGTCTGACAGAATTTCTCCCGATAAGCAGTACGGCCCATCTGAGAATTGTTCCCGCTCTTGCAGGATGGAGTGACCCGGGAGCGGCTTTTACTGCAATCGCTCAACTAGGCACACTTGCCGCTGTCCTTATTTATTTTCGTAAAGATATTTCCACCATCATTCATGGTGTTGTACGGGGAATCTCAACTGGAAAGCCCCTTGAAAGCACGGAAGCAAAAATGGGATGGATGATCGCTGCAGGAACCATCCCGATTGTGATTTTAGGCCTTCTCTTTAAACATCAAATAGAAACAAGCCTCAGATCGCTCTACTGGATCAGCGGGGCTCTCATCGGCCTGGCTCTTGTGCTTTCATTAGCAGAATGGAAAATAAAAGACAGGCTCATAAAAGGGCTCCCCCTTAAAACAATAGAAAAGATCGGATGGAAAGAGGCTCTTCTGATCGGTTTAGCTCAAAGCGTTGCACTCATACCGGGATCATCACGTTCGGGAGTCACGATAACAGGGGGGCTTTTTTTAAATCTTTCACGCGAGACAGCGGCCCGTTTTTCATTTCTTCTTTCACTCCCCTCAGTACTTGCTGCTGCACTCCTGGAACTTTATAAAACATGGTCTGTTATATCCGCAACTACAGAAAATATCACCAATATCATCGTAGCTACACTTGTGGCCGGTATTGTTGGTTATGCCTCCATAGGATTTCTTCTTACCTATCTTAAAAGACATACAACTACAATTTTCATTGTCTACAGGTTGATCGCCGGCACAGCAATTCTTTACCTTCTTGCTACTGGAAAACTTCAGCCACTATAAAAGAAAGAAACTTCTGAATCGCACATGGCATGGAGCAATACCCATTTTACATGCAACGATTAACAGTAAAAAATAATTCTGTTTATGTGCGAAGCGGTCGGGGATTTTTTCTTATATATAGGTAATAAAATTAACCTAATTAATAGACCAGCCATGCCATACAGCTTAACAGGCGTAGGGCATAATGGCTTTGAAAAAGCAGATTTACACATACACACTAAATGTTCAGACGGGATCTTTACGCCGGAAGAAATTGTTGCAAAAGCAGCAAACTGCGGATTGAAGGCCATAAGTATTACTGACCATGATTCTGTTTTAGGTATTGACAAAGCAAAGCCATTAGCCTTAGTTAAAGGCATTGAGCTTATTCCTGGTGTAGAAATGAGCTCGACCTACAAGGGCTATGATATTCATATCCTTGGGTATTTTTTTGATTATCAGCATTCCGAGCTGAAACAGTATCTTGATCACTGCCGTCACCTGCGCACCGAAAGGGCTGAACGCATGGTAAGCAAGCTCGCCAAAATGGGCGTAAAAATCGGTATTGAACAGATTATTGTAAAAGCTCAGAACGGGAGTGTAGGGCGACCGCACATTGCCGCTGTGCTTCAAGACGGGGGCTATGTAAAAAGCTTCAGCGAAGCTTTCAGCAAATATCTCGGTGCGCACAGTCCGGCTTATGTTAAAAGCATAGAAACCCATCCTGCAGATGTCATAGCGCTTATCAATAAAGCCTCCGGCCTCTCTTTCCTTGCACATCCGGCCCAGAATGTTTCCGATGAAACACTTAAACAGTTGATCACTTTCGGGCTCGACGGCATCGAAATCGTCCATCCATCCCACGATGCCTACAGGCAGAATTACTACCGTGAGATTGCAAATGAGTACTTTTTACTCTTTTCCGGAGGTTCCGACTATCATGGGATGAGAGAGCGGGATGAAGATACTTTCGGCAAAGTTACCATCCCCTGCGAGTGGGTGACAAAGATGAAAAGCAGGCTTTTACAGGCATAAACCGGAGATGATTGGGTAATTGAAGAATGATTTTCTATTTTTTCCATTTTTTTTGAAACATAGCTACCCGCAGACAGTGAACGCTCATAGCACTCTATATATGCCTTTATGTTGTTAACATTCGCGCGTAAACAGGAAAAAGCAGTCGCTCTGTGGCTGAAAGATTTTATCCTCACCATGCAGGAGTTTTTTCTGTTTTCAGTCAGGGCATTTAAAGCTTTTCCAAAAGTCAAGAGATACTGGAGAGATGTGCTCGATCAGGCCACCATATGCGGCACCGACTCCATCCCCATTGTTCTGGTCAGTGCCATCTCTATAGGATCGCTTCTTGCCATTGAGGTAGGAAACCTCCTTGAGGACTTCGGAGCAAAAACCATGCTTGGACGATCAACCTCACTCTCTGTTATCCGTGAACTCGGCCCTCTTCTGATGGGTCTTATGCTCTCTGCCCGATTCGGATCAAGAAACGGTTCTGAACTCGGCGCCATGCAGATATCTGAACAGATTGACGCGCTTCGCGCTTTCGGAACCGATCCTGTTGCAAAACTTGTCATGCCGAGGCTTGTAGCTGCCCTCATCATGTTTTTACCCTTGACGGCCCTCTCCGACTTTGCCGGTCTTCACAGTGCCGCATACATGGCCGAACATTACCATAGGCTTGATCCTGGAATATTCTGGAATGCTGTTTATCCCCGACTTGCACCCAAAGACTTTGTGGTAGGGTTCCTTAAAGCTCCTGTTTTCGCCATAATCATAACACTTGTCAGCAGCTTCAACGGGTTTTCTGCACGCGGGGGTACTGCAGGTGTCGGCCGTTCGACCATTAAAGGTATTGTGGTATCATCAGGACTTGTGCTGGTTGCAAATTTTTACGTATCAAAGATAGTGCTGGAAAACATGTGAATGCATGATTGAATTACGAAATGTCAGTTTGAAATACGGTGACAAGGAGATTCTGAAAAACGTTTCCCTTAGCGTCAAGGACAACACTATCAAAGCGATTCTTGGACCGAGCGGCGTGGGAAAAAGTACTATCCTCAAGCTGATGCTTGGACTTATTAAGCCGAACAGTGGAAAGGTGATTATTGACGGCACCGATATTACCTCCATGAAAGAGTCAAGCCTCTATTCCATACGCAGAAAAATGGGCATGGTTTTTCAGGGAAATGCGCTCTTCGACTCACTCACCATCAGCCAGAATCTGGGATTTTTTCTTCGTGAAAACATGAAGCTGCCGGAGGAAGAGATAGAGCGCAGAGTTACTGAACAGATTCAGTTTGCAGGGCTGGAAGGCTATGAGGAGCAGCTACCGGAAAGCCTGAGTGGAGGAATGCGCAGGAGAGTTGCCATCGGAAGAGCGCTGATCTTTAAACCTCACATGATTCTGTTTGATGAACCAACTGCCGGACTGGATCCTGTCAGTTCAAAAAAAATTCTGTCACTTATCAGCGATCTTAGGCACAACAACAACCTTGGCGCAGTAATTGTTACCCATATTATTGATGATGTCTTTAATGTAGCAGACTGTGTTGCAGTCCTTTACCAGGGTGAAATTATTTTTGATGATGTGACCGAAAAACTTCATGAGTCACACCATCCG
>SESF01031124.1_pt1 | contig 29211 bp, 22 predicted proteins | sample 3171521 | NCBI WGS metagenome assembly SESF01 (sample SAMN10866945, study PRJNA518727) | freshwater metagenome | biome: subpolar coniferous forest; feature: holomictic lake; material: water; isolation source: holomictic Lake 227, 6 m and 8 m depth | place: Canada: near Kenora, Ontario | collected...
TTACGCGGCGGTATAAATCATTAAGATCGGACGTTGCGAATCGCCCGCCATCGAGCGGTACCAGCGGCCGTAACTCGGGCGGAATCACCGGAACCACTTCCAGGATCATCCACTCGGGACGAGACTGGCTCTCCATGAAGGCTTCGATCAGCTTCAGCCGCTTAACAAGTTTCTTGCGCTTGGCTTCGGAGTTAGTGTCGCGCAACTCTTCGCGGCAGTTCAATTTTTCCTGATCAAGATCGAGTGCGGACAGCATGATCCGCAACGCTTCAGCCCCGATCGATGCGGTAAAGGCGTCTTCACCATACTCGTCCTGGGCAATGACGAACTCTTCTTCATTCAGCAACTGATGCAGTTTAAGCGGGGTCAAGCCCGGCTCAATCACTACATAAGACTCGAAATAAAGAATTCGCTCCAGGTCTTTCAGGGTCATGTCAAGCAGCAAACCGATGCGGCTCGGCAAAGACTTCAGGAACCAGATATGCGCGACCGGAGAAGCCAGCTCAATATGGCCCATGCGTTCGCGCCGGACCTTGGATAAAGTTACTTCAACCCCGCACTTTTCGCAAATAATGCCACGATACTTCATGCGCTTGTACTTACCGCACAAGCATTCATAATCCTTGATCGGTCCGAAGATGCGTGCGCAGAACAAGCCGTCTCGTTCCGGTTTAAAGGTCCGGTAGTTGATGGTCTCCGGTTTCTTGATTTCACCGAACGACCAGGAGCGTATCCGCTCCGGGCTGGCAATAGAAATACGGATCTGATCGAAGCTCTGAGATCCGGCCACCGGGCCGAAGATGTTCATCAACTCGTTCATGTGTTCGCTCCTGCTTCGATCATTCTACCGCGGCAACGATTTCTATCAAAGCGTACGCTGGTTCAGCTCAACATTAAGCCCGAGCGAACGAAGTTCTTTAACAAGCACGTTAAAAGACTCCGGAATGCCGGACTCAAAGTTATCATCACCCCGTACGATCGCTTCGTACACCTTTGTCCGCCCGGAGACGTCATCCGACTTAACGGTCAACATTTCCTGCAAAGTGTACGCGGCACCGTATGCTTCAAGAGCCCACACTTCCATTTCACCGAAGCGCTGACCACCGAATTGGGCCTTACCGCCCAGGGGTTGCTGAGTAACCAAACTGTACGGACCAATGGAACGGGCATGGATCTTGTCGTCGACAAGATGATGCAGCTTCAGCATATAGATATAACCGACCGTAACTTTGCGATCAAACTCTTCGCCGGTCCGGCCATCAATCAAAGTTACCTGACCCGAGCGGTTCAGTCCGGCCTGTTCCAGCATAGCGCAAATATCATCTTCACGCGCCCCGTCGAACACCGGCGTGGCGAACGGCACGCCAATACGCAAATTACCGCCAAGTTCCATCAACTCGTCATTGTCGAGATCGGCGATATCTTCGGCGTAGCATCGATCGCCGTAGATCGTCTTGAGTCGGGTCCGCAAAGTATCGGGATCGGCAGGATTGGTGCCGCCACGCCCCTTCTGGCTTAGACGAATTCTGTCAAGAATGTCCCCGATTTGCCGCCCGAGCCCGGCCGAAGCCCAGCCAAGATGAGTCTCCAGAATCTGCCCGACATTCATGCGCGATGGCACGCCCAACGGGTTCAACACCAAATCAACCGGACGCCCATCCTCAAGATAGGGCATATCCTCAATCGGGATAATCTTTGAAACCACACCCTTGTTGCCGTGACGACCCGCCATCTTGTCGCCGGGTTGCAGCTTACGTTTCACCGCGACAAAGACCTTAACCATCTTCATCACGCCGGGCGGCAATTCATCACCGCGTTGCAGCTTTTCGACCTTGTTCTCGAAACGAGCCTTAAGAGCTTCGATCGAGTCGTCGAAGACACGGCCCATCGACTCGATATCTTCCATCACCTGCTCGCCCTCGACGCTGATCTGGCGCCACTGTCCATGCGAGAACGGCTTTAACTCGGCCTCAGTTAACGGTTTCCCCGTCGTTTGGAAGTGACGCGGACCGCTAACAACAACCTGTCCCAGCAGAATTTCTTTCAGGCGATTATAGAAGCTTCGTTCAAGGATCGCCTTTTCATCGTCTCTGTCTTTGGCAAGTTTTTCGATTTGCGCGCGCTCAATCTGCATTGCGCGCTCATCCTTGTCGACACCGCGGCGTGAAAAGACGCGAACATCAACCACGGTTCCCGCCACGCCCGGCGGCAGCCGCAAGGACGTATCGCGAACATCACTGGCCTTTTCACCAAAGATCGCACGCAATAGCTTTTCTTCAGGGGTCATCGGGCTTTCGCCCTTCGGCGTGACCTTACCGACCAGAATATCGCCCGGCTTTACTTCCGCCCCGATATAAACAATACCGGCTTCGTCGAGGTTCTTCAGCGCTTCTTCACCGACATTCGGAATATCGCGCGTGATCTCTTCCTGGCCCAGTTTTGTATCACGAGCCATGATCTCGAATTCTTCGATATGGATCGAGGTGAACACATCGTCACGAACGATACGCTCGCTGATCAATATCGAGTCTTCAAAGTTGTAGCCGTTCCAGGGCATAAACGCGACAAGCACATTACGTCCGAGCGCCAACTCACCAAGTTGAGTCGAAGGACCGTCACCAATGATATCGCCGGCTGCAACAATATCGCCGACCTTCACCAACGGACGCTGGGTAATACAGGTGTTTTGGTTGGAGCGTTGGAATTTCAGAAGATTGTAGATATCAACCCCGGGCGCGGCGGCGTTGGTGTCTTCAGTGGCCCGAATAACAATACGAGTTGCGTCAATCTGATCGATGACTCCCGAGCGGCGCGCAACGATGGCAACCCCGGAGTCGCGCGCAACCGTAGCCTCCATACCGGTGCCGACCAGCGGTGCGTCGGCCTGAAGTAACGGCACTGCCTGCCGCTGCATGTTCGAACCCATCAACGCGCGGTTGGCGTCGTCGTTTTCCAGGAACGGGATCAGCGCCGCCGCCACCGATACCAACTGTTTCGGAGAAACGTCAATCAAATCGATGACTTCGGGCTTAACCATCAAATAATCGCCGCCCTTACGGCAGCTGACCAAATCAGCCGAGAAGCGATTATTCTCGTCCAGCTCGGCGTTGGCCTGGGCAACCGTGTATTTGCCCTCTTCCATTGCCGACAGATACACAACCTCATCCGTAACACGAAGGTCGATAACTTTCCGATACGGGCTTTCGATAAAGCCATATTGGTTAACCCGAGCGTAAGTCGCCAGACTGTTGATCAGGCCGATATTCGGACCTTCCGGCGTTTCAATCGGACAAATACGGCCGTAATGGGTCGGATGGACGTCTCGCACCTCGAAACCGGCGCGTTCGCGGGTCAAGCCGCCCGGCCCGAGTGCCGACAAGCGGCGCTTATGAGTGATTTCCGAAAGCGGGTTGGTCTGATCCATGAACTGTGACAACTGCGACGAGCCAAAAAACTCGCGAACTGCCGCCGCCGCCGGCTTGGCATTGATCAAATCGTGCGGCATGACCGTGTCAATTTCAACCGAAGACATGCGCTCGCGAATCGCGCGCTCCATCCGCAGCAGACCGACCCGATACTGATTCTCCATTAGCTCGCCGACCGAACGCACGCGCCGATTGCCGAGATGATCAATATCATCGATTTCGCCGCGACCATCCTTGAGGCTGACCAGGACCTTCAAGATTTCCAGAACGTCCATCTTGCGCAGAACGCGCACTTGATCATTGGTCTCAAAGCCAAGCCGGGCATTCATCTTGACCCGGCCGACCGCCGACAGATCATAGCGTTCCGAATCGAAAAACAGTCCCTGGAACAACGCTTCGGCCGATTCAAGCGTCGGCGGTTCGCCCGGGCGCATTACCCGATAAATATCGATCAGCGCGTCTTCTCGGCTGGCGTTCCGATCGGCCGCCATGGTGTTTCGTATGTAGGAACCGATATTAATATGGTCGATGGCCAAAACCGGAATTTCCGAAATGCCCGCCTTCTCCAGTTTTTCAATCGCGGCCAGAGTCAGTTCATCACCGGCTTCGTAATAAACTTCACCGGTCTTTTCGTTGATCAGATCGACCGCAAGATAACGGCCGGTCAGTTCTTCCGTTGACACCAGTTGCTCGGTCAGGCCCTGATCAATCAGCTTGCGCGCAAAGCGCGGCGTGATCTTGGTCCCGGCCGCAGCCACGACTTGACCTGTTGCCGCATCGATCAAGTCTGAAACCAGCTTAACATTTTTTAGACGTTCGGCATCAAACGGGGTCTTCCAGCCGTTTGCAACTCGGCAATACTCAATGCTGCCGTAAAACGTGGAAAGAATTTCTTCTTTTGACATGCCCTGCGCTTCGTAAGGCGCAAGAGGCTCGCGCCGGCCGGCGCGCAGCTTTTCGGTTTCCGCCCCGTCAAGCGCGAAGAGCAAGGTCGTCGCCGGCAGCTTGCGGCGCCGATCGATACGAACATAAACCAAGTCCTTAGCATCAAACTCGAAGTCAAGCCAAGAGCCGCGGTAAGGAATTACCCGCGCGGCAAATAAATATTTACCGGAGCTGTGGGTCTTGCCCTTGTCGTGATCGAAAAATACACCGGGCGAGCGGTGCATCTGTGACACGATCACACGCTCGGTGCCGTTGATAACAAAGGTACCGTTAGCCGTCATCAGAGGCATATCGCCCATGTAGACGTCCTGCTCTTTAATGTCATGAATTGAGCGCAGGCCGGTATCTTCTTCTATGTCGAACACCGAAAGCCGCAGTGTGACTTTAAGCGGCGCAGCGAAGGTCATCCCGCGCTGCTGGCATTCCTCGACATCATATTTCGGCTGTTCAAGCTCGTACTTAACGAAATCGAGCACGGCGCGATCGGAGAAATCTCTGATCGGAAATACCGATCGGAAGACTTCCTGCAATCCTAGATTGACGCGCTTTTCGGGCTGCACGTCCATTTGCAAGAAATGATCGTAAGAACTCCGTTGAACCTCAATGAGGTTCGGCATCTGGGTGACTTCCGGGATGCGCCCGAAACTTCTCCGAACACGCTTCCGTCCCGTAAAGGATTTAGCCATGGATGTCCCCCAACCGTAGATCGAATCGACTCCGCAGAGCTTGCGGAAGGCGCAAATACCGGCCGGCAACGAGGCCACGTTCAGGCCCGTCACCGTCCGGCGTTACGAACACTATCTCAGCATACCCAAGCGCAAGTTACTTAACTTCGATCGTTGCGCCGGCATCTTCAAGCTGCTTCTTGATCTTCGCAGCATCTTCCTTAGAAACGCCATCCTTAACGGACTTCGGCGCACCTTCAACCAGATCCTTGGCTTCTTTCAAGCCCAGGCCGGTGATTGCACGGACTTCCTTAATGACGTTGATCTTCTTGTCACCGGCCGCCGCCAGAATGACATTGAACTCGGTCTGCTCTTCAACAGGAGCAGCGGCAGCGGCAACCGGAGCAGCAGCGGCGGCAACCGGAGCAGCAGCCGAAACGCCCCACTTCTCTTCCAGCATCTTCGACAACTCGGCGGCCTCAATCACGGTCAACGCCGACAACTCATCAACAAGCTTATCCAACTTCGACATCTGTCAACTCCAGGACGTGAACTTTTCGGGATATGGAATAGTGAATCAGGCCGCTTCGCCAGGCGCTTCCGCCTCTTCTTTGTTGGCGTAGGCCGACAGCACACGAGCAATCTGGCCACCCGGCGCTTGCAGAATACCTGCAATGCGAGTTGCCGGTGTTGTGATCATGCCGAGCAAACCTGCGCGCAGTTCGTCCAGCGACGGCAGTTTGGCCAGGGCCAGCACGCCTTCGGGACCGAGAACCTGACTGCCGAGACCGGCGCCCAAGACTTGAAGCTTGTCGTTGGCCTTGGCATAGTCGGTGGCCACCTTGGCCGCCGCCACCGGATCGCGCGAATAGGCGATCGCAGTCGGACCTTTGAAGAGTCCGTCCAGATTCTCAAACTGGCTGCCTTTAAGAGCAATACGAGCGAGCCGGTTCTTCGTAACGTTGAAGCCGGCGCCGGCCGCACGCATCTTGCGGCGCAGGTCGGTCACTTCCGCGACCGTTAGCCCGTTGTGGCGAGTGACCACGACAAGGCTGACGTCCTGCACACGCTTGCTGAGCGCGGCAATCGCCTTCTCCTTCTTTGTCCGATCCAAAGGATCGCCTCCGTACCAACAGTTGCACCAATGGAACTGTACCGCTTGCGGAACAATTCCGGCTCAACCTGTCCCGGTTGTTCACGCCGTCTTGCCCCGACCCGAGGGCCGGAAAAATCCGGTTTCAACTCCCGTCTCGGCGGGCCGAGAAATTAAGCCGAGGCGAACCCCGGCACCCGCGGTCTTGGACAGGGTGGGTGAAGGTCGCCCCTCACCCCTCCACCGCCGAAGCTTGCACCCCGGCGGCAAATACCTAGCTGAACTACGCCGTCAGAGTCGATAAATCGATCTTCAAGCCGGGGCCCATGGTCGAACTCAACGACACCTTTTCGATATAGGTGCCCTTGGCCCCACTCGGCCGAGCGCGATTGATCGCACCGATAAAGGCCCGGATGTTTTCGACCAAAGCCTGCTCGCTAAAGCTGGCCTTACCGATACCGGCGTGAATGATACCGGCTTTTTCGGCGCGGAACTCGACGTTACCGCCCTTGGCCGCCTTAACCGCCTCACCGACGTTCGGGGTCACCGTGCCGAGCTTCGGGTTCGGCATCAAGCCGCGCGGACCGAGGATTTTACCGAGCTTGCCGACCACCGCCATCATATCGGGAGAGGCGATGCAGCGATCGAAATCGATCTGACCCGCTTGAATCTTTTCAGCGAGGTCTTCGGCGCCGACAATGTCGGCACCCGCAGCGCGGGCTTCGTCCGCCTTGGCCGCTTTGGCGAACACGGCAACCCGCACGGTCTTACCGGTGCCGTTGGGCATCAGGATCATGCCGCGCACCATCTGGTCGGCGTGACGCGGATCGATGCCCAGATTCATGGCAATTTCGATCGTCTCGTCAAACTTGGCCTTGGCACGGGCCTTAAGCAGCGTGACCGCCTCTTCGAGGCCGACAAACTTGTCGCGATCAACACCCGCGTAGGCGTTCTTGAGGCGCTTTCCGATCTTGGCCATGGTCTTACTCCACCACCTGAAGGCCCATGGACCGGGCGGAACCGACGATCATACGCGCGGCCGCTTCGACATCATGTGCGTTGAGATCGTTCATCTTCTTGCGGGCGACTTCGCGCACCTGCTCCATCGTGACCTGACCGACAAAGCCCTTGCCGGGGGTCTGAGAGCCCTTCGCGACACCGGACGCCTTCAGCAGAAAATAGCTGACGGGCGGCGTTTTGGTAATGAAGGTGAACGAACGATCACTGAAGGCCGTAATCACGACCGGAACCGGCATGCCGGTTTCGAGGTCCTGGGTCCGGGCGTTGAACGCCTTGCAGAATTCCATGATGTTCAGGCCGCGCTGACCCAGCGCCGGACCGATCGGCGGCGACGGATTGGCCTTACCGGCCGGCACCTGAAGCTTGATGTAACCGGTTACCTTCTTTGCCATACTGACACCTCATGAGAGCGACATCCGATGACGCCGCAGGTGTGCGCGGTTCGGCCCTCCCTTGGACTTCGGGAATGACCTCCCGCACGACGAATCGCGCCCCGGAAGGGTGCGATCAAAGCTTCTCCACCTGACTGTACTCCAACTCGACCGGGGTGGACCGGCCGAAGATCGATACCGCCACCTTGAGCCGGGACTTTTCCTCGTCCACTTCTTCGACCATGCCGTTGAAGGACGTGAAGGGGCCGTCGCAGACTCGAACCTGTTCGCCAACCTCGAAAACGATCGAGGGCTTCGGCCGCTCGATCCCCTCTTGGACCTGATGGATAATCCGCTCGGCTTCATGCTGGCTGATCGGCTGCGGCCGCCCGCCGCCCCCGAGAAAACCGGTCACCTTCGGCGTGTTTTTAACCAGATGCCACGTGTCATCGGTCAGATCCATACGGATCAGGACATAGCCGGGGAAAAACTTGCGCTCGGTATTGACCTTGGTTCCGCGCCGAACCTCGATAATCTCTTCGGTCGGCACTAAAATATCTTCGAATTTATCGGCCAGCCCCTTTTGCTCCGCCTTTTCGCGGATTGCCTGGCCGACCTTCTTTTCGAAGCCCGAATAAACATGAACGACATACCAGCGTGCAGCCACGGCGTCAGCCTCCCAAGCCGAGCATCAGGCGCACCGCAAACGCCATGACCTGATCGACCACCAGGAAGAAGATGGCCGAAAGAATGACCATGACGAACACCATAGTCGTCGTTACCCCGGTTTCCTTGCGTGACGGCCAAGTGACCTTGGATACCTCGCGCCGGACGTCGCGTGCGAACTCAACAATGGCGGTCTGCTTCATCGTCTTATGTATTTCATGTTCAAGTTAGGGACGCGAAACCTATACGAAACTGGCAGGAGTGGAGGGGCTCGAACCCACAGCCCCCGGTTTTGGAGACCGGTGCTCTACCAATTGAGCTACACTCCTAGCTACGCACGGAACCCGCTATCCCGGCACGAAACCGCCCGTCACTTTCCCCGGAGGCCTTCCTTTGTCCGACGGCCGTTTTGACGGGCTCCATCGCACGAAAAGACGCCCGCCACGGTGCGCCGTGCCGACCGTACCGAAAAATCGTCGGGCTTTGTACCGGATGGCTTGACGCTTGGCAAGCATAACTTTGGCGCCTCGGCATCGTCATGGCCCAGGAAACAGAGCGTCGGTGCGATCCATCAACCGATAGGCGATCAAACCGGCCCATTCGTGAATCGCCTCGTCCGCCATGAACAGGTTGCCGGCCAGATTCGGGCCGATCGCGCTTTCCGAGTCTTCCGACAAATGGTAACTGACCGGATCGGGCAGTACCGGCCAGCCGAGATGGCGAAAGATACCGACCGCTCGCGGCATGTGATAGGCCGAGGTAATCAGCACCCAAATTTCGCCCGGTCGGGGCTTGACCAAATCCCGGGTAAACACCGCATTTTCCAGAGTGTTCCGCGACTTGTCCTCGAACAGGATGCGCTCGACCGGCGCCCCGATGCGCTCGAATACGGCGCGCGCGACCGGAGCCTCGGTTAAATCGGGGCGACTCAGGCTGCCCGAGCCACCGGTAAAGACCAGTTTCGCACCGGGATAGCGCCGCGCCAGCCAAGCGAATTCCGTCATACGATCGGCCGCATGGTTAAGCGTGGGGCGGCCCCAGCGCACACTGGCCGAAGGGTTGACCGATCCCCCCAGCACAATCACGCCATCAACCTTTTCCGGCCATGCCGGCTGCGGAAACCGGGCTTCCAGCGGCAGGATCAACCACGCCCCCACCGGTAGCATCATGACGCCGACCAAGGCGGCGGTTGCAAAAGCACTGAGCCAAAGCCCGGAATGGCGCAACCTTACGCCGCCAATCAATTGCAAGACAATGCCGATTGCCGCCAGAACCACTATCAGGTTTGTCGGCGACAGCGCCGTCCACAGCACTTTCGAGAAAAAGAACGACATGACGCCTCTGCTTTATAGTTCCCGTGCTTTATAGTTTCAGGCTTTACGGCTCACAGCGCATAATTCGACGAATCGGACCATCCTCACGCCGCGGTGGACGGTGGCGCCGGGGATCGAGAACCACCGATAACGCAAACACACCGAAAATAAGCAGGATCACGGCCATTACGGGTCAATCCTAGTCATGGCCGAGTCATGGCCGAGTCGCGGCTGAGTTGGCCCCGTTGCGCCAAATTCTCGCACAGTTCAGCGACTTTCAAAATCGGCAGGCGCAACGCCTCGGCAATTTGAGCGGGATAGATCGTCTCTCCCTGATGGCGCAGGAAATATTCCCGGATCGCCTGACGCGCCATATGGTCCGAGGGGGCTCGAGTCGGTACCGGTACCGGCAAATTTGCCGGTTTCGCGCCCGAATCACCAAGCTTTTTGACCGTAACCGTCAGTTCCTCGACCGCCTTGCGCAACGACCGCAACTCGGCAAGGATTTGAGCGGCTTGGCAGCTTCCGTCGGTCGCAATGGCGGGCTCGGGGGCGGGCTCGGGCAACGGCGGCTCCTCAACGACAGCGGCGGCAGTGGTCGATTCCGGCGGTGACCACTCGGGATTCGGCACCTCCAGCAAGGGAGTAGCGACCAAAACGCCCGAACCGTCAGGGGCGGGGGCCAGTTCGAATGGCACCACCGGTTCGGTCTCGGCCTTGCTTTTCGACGCGCTTTTCGCTTCGATTCCCTCGGGCGGCCAGCGCAAAGAGCGCGTGTCCGGCCATGGTCCCTTGCCCGTCCCGGCGCTATCCTTGTTCGCCACCGAACTCCCCTTCTCGAAAGACCCGTCGCCCGCGGCGCGCAACGCACTATAATCCGCCGCGACAGCTCACCGCCAGAAAGTTGATAACGCCCGTGCGTCCGGAAATCCTTTATCCCCTGTTCAAACCGGTCGGTGCCCTGAAAGGCGTCGGACCACGGCTTGTGCAGCTGATTCAGCGGCTGGCCGGTCCGCATGTGGTCGACCTGCTTTGGCATCTGCCGACCGGCCTGATCGATCGCCGCTTTACCCCCAAGATCGCCGAGGCCCCCTCGGGTCAGGTCGCCACACTGACCGTCCGGGTCGATTCCCACGTCCCGCCGCTCCAGCCCCGCCATCCCTATAAAGTTCGTTGCGTAGACGAAACAGGGCTTTTGGAGCTTGTTTTCTTTCATGCCCGTGCCGATTATTTGCTGCGCCAGTTGCCGATGGGTCAGCAGGTTGTGATCAGCGGGCGAATCGAGCGGTTTCACGATACGCCACAGATGTCGCATCCCGACGTCATCGGCTCCCCCGACGATCGTGATGAAATCGAAACGATTGAGCCGGTCTATCCAATGACCGCCGGCCTGACCTCGGGCGCCCTGCGCCGGGCGATTCGGGCCGCTCTCGGCAGCTTACCCGACTTGCCGGAATGGCTTGATCCCGCGTTTCAGCGGCTTCAGGGCTGGCCCGCCTGGCAGACAGCGGTTCGGGCCGCTCATGCCCCGCCGGAACTGAGCGCGCTGGAATTATCGTCGCTGCACCGGCGGCGACTGGCGTTTGATGAAATGCTCGCCAACCAATTGGCTCTGGCTTTGGTGCGACTGAGCCAGCGGCGCTTGGCCGGACGCGCGATAGCGGGAGACGGCCGGTTGCGCCGACAGATAGCAGCGGCGCTGCCGTTCCAACTCACCGCCGGGCAAAATGTTGCGCTAGCGGAAATAACCGCAGATATGGCGGCAGAGCGCCGAATGTTACGCTTGCTTCAGGGGGATGTCGGCAGCGGCAAAACCATTGTCGCCTTGTTCGCGATGCTGAATGCGATTGAATGCGGGCACCAGGCGGTGCTGATGGCGCCGACCGAAATTCTGGCACGCCAGCATCATCAATCGCTGGGTGCCCTGATTGACGGTGTCGGCCTTGAAATCGGCCTGCTGACCGGGCGCGACAAGGGAAAGGCCCGGGCCGCGGTATTGGAACGACTCGCGGCGGGCGATCTCCGGCTGTTGGTCGGGACTCATGCTCTCTTTCAAGAAGAGGTCGTGTTTGCCGATCTCGGGCTTGCCGTCATCGACGAGCAGCACCGATTCGGCGTCCACCAGCGTTTGCAGCTTTCGGCCAAGGGCAAGGCGGTCGACATGCTGGTGATGACGGCGACGCCGATTCCCCGCACCTTGACCATGACCGCCTATGGCGATCTCGACGTGTCCCGACTGGCCGAAAAGCCGCCTGGGCGGCAACCGATCAAGACCGTGACCATCGCGCTCGACCGGTTGGAGGAAGTCATTAAAGCGGTCCGACGCCGGATTGCCGACGGCGCCCGGGTCTATTGGGTCTGTCCGCTGGTTGATGAATCGGAGGTGATCGACCTTGCCGCCGCCACCGAACGCCATGCTCTGTTGCGCGACCGATTCGGCGAGCGAGTCGGGCTGGTTCACGGCAAAATGAAGGGGCCGGACAAGGACGCGGTGATGGCCGCTTTTGCCGAGGGCGGGCTTGATCTGCTGGTTGCCACCACGGTCATTGAAGTCGGTGTCAATGTCCCGGCGGCGACCGTGATGGTGATCGAGCATGCCGAACGCTTCGGTTTAGCCCAGTTACATCAGTTGCGCGGGCGGATCGGGCGCGGGAGCGCGGCCTCCACTTGCCTGTTGCTGTTTGAAGCGCCGCTGACGGAGACCGCCCGGGCACGCTTGCGCATTCTGCGTGAAACCGAGGATGGTTTTCTGATTGCCGAAGAGGATTTACGCTTACGCGGCGCCGGCGAGTTGCTGGGCACCAAACAAAGCGGGTTGCCCGGCTTCCGCTTAGCCGATCTGGCCGAGCACGCCGACTTGCTGGCTGCGGCCCGCGATGACGCCATGATGATTACAGAGCGTGACCCCGACCTTCATTCGCAGCGTGGAAAGGCACTGCGTGTGCTGCTCTATCTGTTCGAACGCGATGCCGCGGTCCGCTATCTCCGCTCCGGGTAACGGGCGTAGCCGGCAGAGTTTGAGCGAGGGCGGCATTAAGGAGGGGGCGATGGCAACAACGATGCAATCAGGTTCAACCACTACAGCCAAATGGATTGAGCTTGACAATTGGATTCTTATTCCGATTGCAAATAAATCGTTGTTGCTCGGCCAGGAGATCGGAACCAAAAACTATCGCGTAACAAGCGAAGTTGTTGACCTGGACGGCAATATTCCACCCAGATGGGCGATAACCAAAAGTGAAAGCCGCTACGTTCTTTATAATCGAGCAACTCATATAAGTCGCTATGCCTATGTTACAGCCATGGACACGCTGCTCCAGCGTAAGTATGCGGCGGAAAACGCCGCTCATTTCATGAAGCTTGCCGAAAAAATCATTATTGAGTACAACGCGGGCAAGCCGCCCGTCCAATAGTTATTAATGCAATGACCGGTCGATGCCGATCATGGGGGAAACGGGTTATACCATGGCGCTTCCATACGACGATGAGGCCGTGCAGAGGTGTGAGAAGTTCTGGCGCGATACCGCTGAGCTATTCATCGATGCTTTGTGGAAAATGGACCATGATGGAACTTTACGTCTAGATCCGTTAAAACCGCTCAATTTTAATCTATCAAACATGATGGGCAAATCACTGGCTGATCTTATTGTACAGGATCAGGCGGGGCTTGAGAATTCGGAGTCCATTCGCCGCGCGATCAGTAGTTTATGGACATTTCGTAATCTTGAATTTAAAGCTCCGGGCCGCTTCGGCGAAATTCGGGTGGTACTGGTCAGCGGCATGCCGGTTTTTGATAGTGATGATCAATATTGTGGTTACTCCGGAGCAATCGCCGATATCACGGAACAAAGGATTATTGAAGAATCCGCTCGACAAAATAAGGTTGTGGCCGAGTCTAATCGACAGCGGGAGATCATTATTGCGGCAGCCCCGATTTGCCTTCTATTATGCAAAGGTGATCCGCCACAGATTGTGCTTGCCAACTCAGCAGCATGCGAATTGTTCGAGGTTTCCGATGATATATTGCGGAAAACCTTGATGTATGACCTTATTGATAGTGAGTCTGATCGTCAACTCGTTATAAAACGGTTGAAAGCGGACGGTTTTATAAACCAATTTGATACGGCGTGCCACATCAGCCCCGGCCCGGCTCGGTGGGGCCTGTTTTCAATACGAAAAATTGACTCAATTGACGGGACTGCATTTTTAGTCGGTGTTGTTGATATTACTTCGCGCAAGCAAAGTGAGCTTGATCTGCGTAACGCAAAAGAGGCGGCCGAGCATGCTCTCGATCAACTTCAGCGCACCCAAAAAAGCTTGATTCAGGCTGAAAAAATGGCGGCAACCAGTTTGCTGGTTTCCGGCATTGCTCATGAAATAAATACCCCGGTTGGCACCGCCTTAACCGCCGCAACCTTATTGTCTTCTAAGACAATTGATCTAAATGACCTTCTCAATGACAAGCAACTTCATCGGCGCGAACTGGAAAATTATTTGAATATTTCTACCGAGGTTTTAGGACGCATTGTCGTTAACATCACTCGTGCGGGCGAGCTGGTAGAAAGCTTTAAACAGGTTGCCGCCGACCAGTCCAGCCAGGAGCACCGATCTTTTGATTTATCAAGTTATATCAGGGAAGTTTTGACCAGTCTCGGTCCACGACTGCGTAATGGCGGACATAAGCTTGAACTGACCGGTCTTCCCACTATAAAGGTTGATAGCTATCCCGGCGCCATCGCTCAAATCCTGACCAATTTAATCATCAATGCCATTCGCCACGGTTTTGACAAAGAGGTCGCCGGGAACATCGCCATCACCCTAAATTTGGAAGATGATAATATTCATATCAGGTGTTCTGATAATGGAAAGGGCATTCCTCCCGAGATTTTGGGACGCATTTTTGATGCTTTCTTTACAACATCGCGGGCAGACGGAGGAACCGGCCTTGGTTTGCATATCGTTTACACATTAGTAACGACAACTCTTGGCGGGAATATTACGGTTCATAGTGAGGTCGGGCTCGGCACAAGCTTTGATCTGTTTTTTCCGGTGGTCGCGCCGAGATATCCTGTCCCGGTGGCGGAGGGGATATGAAGGGGACTCGGCAATCGGTCTAAATAGCCCCGGCCGCTGATAATTATTGTCAAGGGCATGAAATTGCGCTACCCCTTCTCGCAGCGGAGAGGTGCCGGAGTGGTCGATCGGGGCGGTCTCGAAAACCGTTGAACCCGCGAGGGTTCCGAGGGTTCGAATCCCTCCCTCTCCGCCAGTGATTACATATAAGTCACTGAAATGATTTTAATTTCTTAGTCCGCCGCCAATCTGTTCCATACTTTGCACCATACCAATCGCGCGGCTTGGTGCGAACGGTCGCGAATGGTGGCGGGTGGGGTGAGGTAATTTGTCGGGTGGCTACGGGACTAGCTGCCAATCTGGTCACGACGGCCACTGGGGAACTTGTCTGGCAGCGTCTTCAACCTGACTGGCTTTCCTGTGAACCGGAGGGCTGGGCAACTTAGGGGCGCTACGTTGCATTGATTGGTAAGGATATGGCGCGTCAACTAACATTTCCGGGCGTAAAGACGCCACCGAAATTTAAGTCTGAGTTCTCAATATTTCTGAACCCTCTTCTTGATACGCTCCGAGATAGGGGCGGACAGGCGCGTCCGGGCGAAATATACGTTGCTGTTGCCGACCGGGCAGGTCTGACTGACGAGGAACGGGCGGCAACAAACAGGCTTGCCAGCCGCATTCGATAATCACAGTCTAAGGAATTGTACGTTCGACGTGGGACGGCACTCATAACCCTGTCAAACTCTATTGCATCTTGTTTCATTACGTTCTGAAAGGCGATTGCTGCCAGTTGTTCTGGCTTCATCGCTTCATAGGCCTTGGCTATCTTGTGTTTCGTTATCATTTCGGTTGTCCCAATTGCCGCTCGATGGTTTCGAGCCGGGTTGTCAGTTCGACGGTTTCGATTGCTCGCCGCTTTACTTCAAGCCCGCCGGCAACCGTAGCCGCTTCGTCTGGCGTGATGTCACCATCGGCCATTGCCTTGACGGTGGCGCCAAGGGCTGCCAGCACGTCGCCAGCCGTGTTGACGGCAGGTAGCGGCAGGGACACCGGGCGCCCTTTGCGGACTGGTGCGATTCGTTCGAGCACCAGCCGAGCCGCTACCATGTCGCCATCTTGGGCAGCCGCCAGCACGGCTTGCACGACTGATTCGGCCGCACCTTCCATGAGATTTTCGGCCATCCGGGTAGCGTGGTGTTTGGTTCCGGGCGCCTTTCCGGCCGGATTGCCGGACTGGCCGGGCTTGAACCGTCCATCCTGTTTCGGCCCTACATTTCCAGGTTCATCGGCCATCGTTGCCCCCTATTCGGCCAGAGCCCGGTTCAACGTCGCCAGACTGATTCCGAGTGCCGAGATTATCTCGGCCTTGGCATCACCGGACAGCCGTGTCTGAACGGCAATAGTCCCACAAGCGGGCATTTGACTGTCTGACTTGTCAGCCGCTGTCCGACACAATGCCACCGATGATTCTGCGTCTGCCGCGTCCGATGCCAAGGGCATTTCACTATCCGTCGTGCCCAACACCAATGGCAAACCGTCGTCCGCCATGTCTGACATGCCTGCCGTATCGAGCGCAATCGTCACAGTCGCTTTCGTGTCTGTCGTGTCGGACTTATCTGCCACAAACACGGCCCGTTCGAGCCGTGCCACGATAGCCGCCCGCTCTTCGGTGTCATCGTCTGGCTTCGTGCATGAAGCAAGTCGTTCATTTTCTGGTGCAACAGGTGCAACAGGAATCACCCCTGTAATTTCAAGGCTGTAGCACCCTGTTGCACCTGTAGCACCGGATTTTGAACGTGTTGCTTCATGCACCGGGCCGAATGCCGAGAAGAAATCAATTTCCGGCATCATCGCCGCCCTGGATCGACGGGAGAACGTGATAGCAGCGCACCGCATTTGCAGTGCCCGGCAGTCGGTTCATAGTCTGCAACTTGCCGCCGGAACCAACCTTGAGCATTCCAGCCGCCGCCAGCGCCTTAGCGACAGCAACGGCGTCGTGCCCGGCACAGAATTCGGTTTTCCATGCTTCCGGCCATATGAAGTATTCGGTGCCACCATCGGCAGCCGCGCGCCGGAAGCCTATCCGATTGACTGTTGCCCGCAGCGGGTTGTCATCATGATCTTGCTGTCCGTCGCCCCACCGGGTAAATCGACTTTCGCCGTGCAGCTCGATGAAGCGCCGCACCGCTGCAATCCCGGCCGTCGTTTCTGCCGCACCCGTGCCACCCCGGCCGGCAAACCAGTCCTGGATACAACGGCCAGCGGCGTTGCTGGCTTCACCGGCCTGCCACGGCACGACACCCACCCGGATAGCCAACTCGCCAGTCGCCGCCACCAGGGCGAACCGGGAAGCCGCCCGCGACACCTTCGAGACCGTTATCAGTTGTCCGCCACGACTTTATATAGCCCTTGAGTCCACCACCGCCCCAGACGGAACCGGCAACCACCAGCGCCGTCGTTTTTCCACCAGACGATTTGCCCCGGAAATGATAGCCCCCGGATTCGGCCCCTGTCAGATATAGAAGCGGCGCCGCGACATGCTCTTGCCACGCTGCCAGCGTGCCCGCCGTTCGGAAGGCATGGGCACCGGCCCCCGAAGTCTGCAACAGCAGGCGTTCGCCCCCGGTGTCGCCAATGAATGGTGGCGTCGGGCATCACGAACGCCCGGCCTGACCACCCCAAGCGATTGACGGCCCGCGCCTTGCCTTCAGGGCGAGCGGTTTGGATGTATTCAGCCAGCCACTCGCGGAAATGGCGGCACGGCGACGGCACCAAGCCCAGAGACAGCAGCCGTTCGCGGTAAGCCGGGCAGACCACCGCCACTTTGCCCGCACCCGAATCGCCCGACGGCTGGGGCCGGCAGGTCACGATCAAGAAAGTCGATTCTTCGAACAATCCGGTGCTGGTGGTCGTCGATGGCGGCGGCGGACCGGATGGTGAGATGGTCGTGCTCGGCAAATACGGTGATTTTTGCGCCGTGGTCTCGAACGGAGCGGCGTGGCATATTGTTTCGCGCAGTTACGATACGCCGATAACCGGCTGGGCCTCGCCCGACGGCTCGGGTTTCAATCGTGGCGTCTACAACAGCGATGAAATCTCCAACGTCGGCTGGGACTACAATCGGGACGTCATCAACGCCATCAACTACCGCCTGCTATCTACCCGTGACGTGCTGCGCGCTCTGATTCTTGATCTCAAAATGAAGGGCATCATTGCAAGCTGAAAGACGTGCCGGCGGCGGCGAGTTGTCGTTTGCTTCCAGCCGGCCGCCGGCACGGAGTTTTTGTATCCACTATGTTCAAAAAGCCGCGAATGCGCCGGACGCTTGCACTGCAGTTGTTCCATGTCCCTTCTCATGGTCCGGGTGTACCTGAACGGCCGGGAAATACGAGTCGGGAGTTCGGCGCACGGCGAATTTCTCAGGCGACGCGCCCGGCCCTTGAGCCCGGTCAGCGCCTGGAGGACAATGTCGAAGAGGCCTTTGGATAACCATCCGAAAAGATAGAACAATGCTTCGCGCTGATGCCTGCCTTGAAGAATATCGTATCATCGACGTGCTCGGTGCCGGTGGCTTTGGTGTTACGTACCGAGCCAGGGATGAGCGGCTTGATAAGGTCATCGCGATTAAGGAGTACTTGCCCGGACATCTGGCCCACCATGACGGGCAAACAGTTCGTCCGAAAACCGAGAAACTTAATGAGGAGTACCGAAAATTATTGAAATATTTTCTCGACGAGGCCCGGCATGTTGCCAGAATTGATCACAAAAACGTTGTAAGAGTAAGGCGGTGCATTGAGGCTAACGGCACGGCTTACATGGTTATGGATTTTATTGATGGAGATGATCTCGGAATTTTTCTGGAGAGTTTGCTACAACCCATGACGGAGCCGGAGTTTCGACGGATTGCCGAGGCATTGCTTGATGGTTTGGCTGCCGTGCATGCGGAAGGATTGATTCATAGGGACATCAAGCCGGACAATATTATTGTACGACGGGTCGATGGTTTGCCGGTTATTCTTGATTTCGGTGCCGCCAGGCACAGTGATTCGACTCATTTTACTAAGATGTTAACCCCCGGTTATGCGCCATATGAACAGTATCTGGAGAGCGGAAAACAGGGACCGTGGACGGATATCTATGCTCTGGCGGCTGTTTTCTATCAGATGATCTCCGGTAGCAAGCCGACCTTGGCGGTTCAGCGTAAGATATCAGACGACATGCCGGCTGCTGTCGTTGTCGGCCAAGGCCGCTATTCCGAGTCGCTCTTGCAGGCGCTCGATTGGGGGCTGCGGGTTGATGACACCGAGCGGCCCCGATCCGTCGACGAGTGGCGATCCGCACTGTTGGCCGGAAAGTCGGTTCCCGATGCGATGTTCGCCGATGCGGAAGACGGTTCTGAATTGCGCCCCGGTTATTGTCTGAATAATTATGTTATTGTTCGGACAATCAAACATCGGTCCATTGGGATAACTTATCTTGCCACTGACAATACAGATGGAAGCTTGGTTCAAATCGAGGAGTTTCAGCCGAAAGATTTAGTGATTCGAGAAGCTAATAATATTAGACTTGTTTCGGGCGTTCTTGTCGCGGATTGGTTGCGAGTGCTCGAGGGTTTTCGTGAGGAAAGCCGGAAACTGTCAAATATTGTTCATCCGACAATACAGAGGGTTTTTGATCACTTTGACGCTAGAGATACTGCCTATCGCATTGTCGAACATGAAGACTGTGACGATCTTGAATCCCGGCTAAGCTCACAGATACGGCCACCTGCTGAAGAAGAGTTGCTCTCCTGGCTTAAGGTCATCCTGAACGGGCTTGAAATGGTGCATGATGCCGGGTGCCTGCATCTTAACATCACGCCACAAAGTCTTTATTTCCGTAAGCACGACAATTCACCTGTTTTGCGGGATTTTTCAGGTGTGCTTCGGCTTTCTGTCGCTATTCATGCCGGGCAAATGGTCCGTCCCTATCGAGCCTATGAGTTGTTTACCGAAGGAGCAAACTTCGGGCCATGGACCGATATTTATGCCCTGGCCGCAGTTCTTTATCGGATGATCTCCGGCACCCGCCCTTTGGCCTCGCCTGATCGTCTGTTATCGGACCGCCTCGTCTCAGCTCGGCAAATTGGCCAGGGCCGGTATCCTGAGCCAATTCTGCGTGCTATTGATCATGGGTTACGCCTGGATAGTTATGAACGTCCCAAGACAATTGCCAGGTGGCGAAAGGAAATACTAGAATCGGGAGGGGGCGAGCGCATAACCGAGTATCAAAATGATTTCGCTTTAGACGAAACACACAATACTTTTGGCAATATTGTCGGAACCTCAATCGAACGCCTCGGTGCGGAAGTAAGAGAGCGCTATGTCAACTGGAGTGTTTTAGGTAAGGGTAGCACTGCCTTGGTGTACAGGGCCTTTGACACCGAGTTGCAGTGCGATGTTGCGATAAAGGTTTTGAAGCCGGAGATTATAAATAGTGCGCGGCATCGTGAAATGTTTGCCAGGTCCATACGCAATGAATTGGTAATTTCACGTCGGCTACGGCACGCCGGAATTTGTGCAATTCATGATATATATGATGGGCCACGAGGATTTGGCGTGGTGATGGATATTATAAGTGGAGGCGAGCTGCGGGATTGGATGAATGATCATCTGAACGATAGGGTGGCGACAGCTGACCTGCGTTTAGTTTTTTTGCGTAAGATTGCTGAGGCTTTGGCTTATGCCCATACTCTAATTGTGCATCGCGATCTGAAGCCGCAAAACATCTTCCTTCGCGATGGAGATGTAACTAAACCAGTTATAATGGACTTTGGGTTATCTATAATTGGAGAGAAAGCAGAGTCTGATGCTACCAGTCCCTTCTCTCCGAAATACATGGCGCCCGAACAGTTTGAAAGCCCGGATAAGGTTGACCGGCGTGCCGATCTGTTCGCGTTAGGGATTATTGCCTATGAGTTGTTTACCGGTCAAATTCCGCCAACCTCGTTGAAGGATATTCTTAGGTTACGAAAACCACCTCGCATCCCGGCGGAACAGATTCCTCGACCAAGCAGCTATAATGTGGCGGTTAGACCTGCCCTGGATCGGATTATAATTCAGTTGATGGCATATGACCCCGATGACCGCTTTCAGTCTGCGGATGACTTGTGTTATGCGCTTAAGCAAACCGATAATTTGCTTCAAGATCGTTTGCAGCTCAGTATGAGCAATAATGTACACGGTCATTGTACTCGAAAACAAAGCGCCATTTCATTATCTGGTGGGGAATATTATCTTGGATCAATTCGCGGGCACCCTTCTGCCAAATCCAATGAGCTGCCACCTCAGAAGGTCATTCTGACCCCGTTCCGTATTGATCCTTACCTCGTGACCAATCGTGATTATAGTGAATTTGTTACCGAGACCGGTTATCCAATCGCACCGCTCCAGGATCACCCCATTTTCGGAGCGCCTGATCATCCGGTGGTCTGCATTACCTTTGAGGATGCGTGTGCCTTTGCACACTGGGCCGGCGGTTCCTTGCCCTCGGAAGTTCAATGGGAGTATGCGGCGCGTGGCGGCGTTAAGATGGCCGAATATCCTTGGGGCAGTGATCCCCCGACCCCGATGCGCGCCAATATTAATGGTGTTGCTCGAGGAACCACCCCGGTCGGTGCTTATCCTGAAGGCACGAACCTGTTTGGACTTCATGACATGTGCGGCAATATTTGGGAATGGTGCCTTGATATTTATGCCGAAGATTTTTACTCAAAAATTCGCAAAGAAAGCCTTAACCCGGTCAATATCCCAGCCAAACCTGATGCCTCAAAACCGCGAACCTTGCGAGGAGGTTCTTTTTCGAGCGTAAAGGTTCAAGGCCGCTGCGCGTTCCGAGCTTATACAAGTGCGAGCGAGCGGCGTAACGACATCGGTTTCCGATTGGTGTACCGGGACGACTGAGCGTTTCATTCGATTGTGTCTAACCGGGGGCTCGTTTATGATCTTCGGGTAAGCGGGGACGGGAGATATCGCCATGCTGCCCGAGGGAACCATTCTCGGTGATTACCGGATCAGCAAAGTTCTCGGAACCGGCGGGTTTGGTATCACCTATCTGGCCGTGGATGAAAAACTTGGCCTAACGGTTGCGGTTAAGGAGGCGATGCCCTCGGATATCGCCTATCATGACGGCCGTAATGTTTTGCCGAAATCCCGCAAAAATGTGCAGCAGCTCCATCAATTTCTTGGAAAATTTCTCGATGAAGCCCGGCTTGCGGTCCGGGTCAACCACGCTAATGTTGTTCATGTTCTCAGGTTTTTTGAGGCGAATAGTACCGCCTATATGGTAATGCAATATGAAGAGGGACGAGACCTTAAGGATTTTCTTGATAAGCTTGGGCGCCCGTTTACTGAAAATGAAATTCGAGCACTGGCCCGGCCGCTTCTGGAAGGTCTCCAGGCGGTTCATGAGTCCGGAATGATTCACCGCGACATCAAGCCGGGCAATATTTTTCTGCGCAATCGGGATAATTCACCCGTTCTCCTTGATTTCGGCGCGGCGCGTGTTTCCGATGCCACACATTTTACCACAATATTGACGGATGGCTATGCGCCGCTGGAACAATATCAAGAACGCGGGCGACAGGGATCCTGGACGGATATTTACGCCGTTGCCGCCGTGCTCTATCGGCTGTTATTCGGTAAAAAGCCACCATCCGCCCCGGAGCGGCAGATTGCCGATACCTTGATTCCTGCCGCGATCGCAGGGCGCGGTCACATCAACGACTCGCTGGCGCGGGCAATCGACTGGGGGCTGACGGTGGATGGCTTCACCCGCCCTCAAACCGTTGCCCAATGGGCAAAGGCCCTGGACCTGACCAGCGAGACCGCGGCTCCGGTCCTGGCCCCGCAAGCCGGTGGGCGTTACACCAACTGGCGTATCCTTGGCCGTGGCGGCGTTGCCAGTGTTTATCGCGCGCTTGATACCGAACTTGAGTGTCCGGTTGTTATCAAGCTCCTATTGCCGGACATTCGAGAAAAACTGGCTGCCGACCCTGAACGGCTGAAGCAGGTAAGACGTGACATTCTTCTTGCTCAGAATGTCCAGAGCGATTACCTTGCCACGACTTATAATATATTCGACGGTCCGGAGGGATTAGGGGCGGTTAGTGAGCTGGTGGATGGAATTCCGCTGGCGGTTTGGCTAAACAGGCACCAGGATGATTTGGTTGATACCGCCGCGGCTCGACTGGAGTGCGTCAATAAATTGGCGCAGGCTTTGTCCGCCGCGCATCGGCGACTGGCCCATCGTGACCTGCGGCCACAGAATATCTTTTTGCGCGGAGGGCGTGTTTACGACCCGGTGGTGATTGACCTTGGTCTGTCCTCGGCGGTGTCTCATACGGTTCATCGCGGTGTCGTCGCTTTTCCCTGGCAATATGACTGCATGGCACCGGAGCAGTTCGAACGCCCCGATTCAGTTGACGCTCGCAGCGATCTTTTCGCCCTGGGCATTATTGGATATTTATTGCTGACCGGCCGCCTGCCTTCAGTTTCCTTACGTGATGTTCAGAGAACCGGGGCGCCGCCGCGCGGCGCTGTGGAGGCTCCGTCCGTCTATAACCCGGCGGTTACGCCCGCTCTTGATCGATTAATCCTCAAGCTTTTGAACTATGAGCCGGAGCATCGGTTTCAACGCGCCGACGAAGTGCTGAACCTGTTAAACGGTCCCGGCCCTTATTTGGTTGCACCGGATAAAGTCCGGTCGTCAAAAGAATCCGGGAGTTCCGTAAGCCGCTTTGAAGGTGCCGTTGATATTCCGGGTGGCGAGTATTATTTCGGGGCACGGATGGTCAGAGCAAATGAGCCATTGGCCAAGAAGGTTCGGCTTTCGCCGTTTAAAATTGATGCCAAGCTTGTAACCAATCGGGATTACGACCGTTTTATCCGTGCAACCGGGCGCCCGGTAGCGCCTCTGGCCGGGCACCCTCTGTTCGGGGCTCCCGACCATCCGGTCGTCGGAATCAGTCACTCTGAGGCTCTGCGCTTTGCGGAATGGGCCGGTGGCACCCTGCCTACCGAAGCTCAGTGGGAATGCGCGGCCCGTGGTGGAAATAAACTGGCTGAGTATCCGTGGGGCAACGTGACGCCCGATGAAATCCGGGCCAATCTGAATAATGTCGCGCCGGGAACCACACCGGTTGCGGCGTTTCCAGGCGGTCGCAACAGTTTCGGTTTGTGGGATATGAGCGGCAATGTCTGGGAATGGTGCGCCGACACCTATGACGAACGATTTCGCCCGGAGTTGCCGGCCGACACGCTTGATCCGGTCAACAAGGAACCGCTTGGGCCAAAGGTCTTGCGCGGCGGCGGTTTTCTCAGCCCGCCTGAGCATGGACGTTGTGCCTATCGAAGCGGGGCCGTACCGTCTTCCGGTCGAAATGATATCGGCTTTCGCGTGGTCTATCCAAACAGGATATGAATAGAGTCCGCTATCTAAAAAGCAGTTGCAAGACGTCTCGGTAGACATCAAAATTTGTCAGGGACGGGATAGCAAAAAAAGTTATAATCAGCAACACACGGGATACATTGGCGGTAAAGCGCCAACGCCAGTGACTCTGCCGCTCGAACAATGCGTAGGTCAGCATATCCTTGCCAAGGTAGGCCCAAAGAGAAAATAAACAGACGGTCATTATAAAGGCAAGTCCAAGAGTTAAAACCACTAAAATTATGATTAAGTTACTTGCAACTATACCGACCATCGTTGACATGATGGCGTGGTTAATTGCAATATAGTCCATATAACATACGGTAGCGGCGAGCATTCCCAACTCCATGACATTGCCGATACGGCGCCGGAAAAAGGCGGGGCCGGTCGGTGCTTCGTCATCTTCATCAGGTGGTTCTTTTTCATTGGGTTTCATTCCGGAAAGTTTTAATCGATACTCGAATACTGTTCTGCAATTCTCCCACAGCCAATAGGTTAAAACGATCATGCCGGAACAGAAACAAACCAATCCAATGAATAGCAACGGATCATCATAAAACAGGCTGAAGTTACGGGAAAGCGGGCCATGAGTCCTGTACGATATCTGCGGTAAGGCGATCCCGGCAAACACCATGGCAATCCCGGCCATGAAAAACAAGAGTGCCATCCCAAACACCAAAGGCGGGCGGTTTACCAGATGTTCAAGGTCATGCCGCTCTTCATCGGCCTCCGCTGGAATCGGCGTGATAGCCAGCAGATCGCGGCCATGACGACGGAGCATGATAAATCCGATGATAAAATTGGCTAATGACAATGAAAATATGCTAAGAGTCCAGAATATATCACCATTCATAACCGGATGGCGTCCGATCGCATTGCGAGATCGGGATATTTGCTTTGCAATTACCGCATCCGGAAGTGGATGTGACGGGGGCGCCTGTGGTGTTTCAGTAATTAAAGCGGATTGTATCGCCTCGGCAAAGGCGGCCACTGTCTGCGGGCGTTGGGCGGCATTGACCGCAAGTCCCCAGTCGATCGCCCGCAACATCGGTTCGGGATAACGGCCTTTAGCGACTTGAACGACGGGAACGAGGCTATCCCCGAGCATCCGGCTGGTTGCCAGAGGGGGCTTTTGTCCCATAATGATGCGATAGAAGACGGCGGCAAGCGAATACACATCAGACCACGCGCCTTGCGGAGCGCTTTCGACATATTGCTCGTAAGGGGCGTAGCCAGGACTGAGCATCCTGGTGAAACGGGTCGAGTCGGCGGCGCGCGCCGAGCCGAAATCAAGAATAACCGGCGAGCCGTCACGATGGCGAACGAATATATTTTCGGGCTTGATATCGCGGTGGATCATCCCCGAGCGATGCACGGCCGCCAGCCCGTCAAGCAGCGCCGACATCAGCCGCCCGGCTTCAACCGGATCGGGGGGCTCTGACCGGGCATCCAGATAATCGCCAAGTTCTTCGCCATCTTCATAGGCCATGACCATGTAGGCGGTGCCATTTTGAGGGAAGAAACGCAAAATCTGGACGACATTCGGGTGATTGATAGAGGCCGCCATGCGGGCTTCTTCGATAAATCTTTGACGAAGAACGGAAAACTCCTCTTTTAATTTCTCGGTTTTCGGGCGGACGGTTTTGCCGTCGCGATAGACCAGATGGCCGGGCAGCAGCTCTTTTATCGCGACCTGCTTGTTAAGATTTTCATCGATTGCAAGATAGGTGACGCCGAACCCGCCGCTTCCCAGCACGCTCAGTATGCGATACCCTTCAATCCGCGTATCTGCCGCCAGCATGGTCCATGCCCTTTTCGGAGAGAAGCTTCACCCTCACCGGGCATAGACTACCCTACGCGCCGTGACCCGGCGATAGCTTTTTTAGATCGCGCTATGCGGAACCGAGGGAGTTACCATGGATGAAACTCACTACCGGGCGGCGGTCGGGCGTGTCTTCAACCGCTTGATTTTAACCGGTCTGCCCGAGCGGGACGCGAGACTGGGCGAATTGCCGCTCGATAAAATCTTCGTCCGGCTTTCGGTTGACGTGCCTGCGCCCGGGGAGTGGACTCCCATTTCTGAGATAAGGCTCGGTGATAGCCTGCATTTGGGAGTTAAAGAATTTCTAAAAGCCCGCCAGCGCATGGCGATTCGCTCGGAACCTACGACAGTCCCGCTTTCGGTGGCAGAGGCGCTGAGCCAGCATCGACGGCTGGTGATGGTCGGCGCCCCCGGCAGCGGCAAAACCACCCTGTTGCGCTGGCTGGCGACGACCTTCGCCGCCGAGCGCCAGAATGAGCCGGATCGTTTGGGGCCGGGCTTTGGCGATGGCACGCCGTGGCTGCCGGTGATGCTGGAGTTGCGCCGCTTTGCCGACCGTTTCGCCACCCTCAGCAGGGAGCCGCAAACCTTCGATTTGGCCGAGGAGGCTGAGAGTTTCATTGCGAGCGACGCGCGCTTTAAAAATGACACGCCGCCCGGTCTGATCAAGCAGGCGATTGCCGCCGGCCGTTGCCTGATCCTGCTTGATGGTTTGGACGAGATCGCCGAGTCCGGTACGCGACAACGCTTGATCGAGGCGGTTGAGGCGCTTTTTCTTGATCCGTCCCGCCCGTCAGCCGGCAATTTGTGCCTGATTACCACTCGACCCCACGGTTTTGCCACGTTGGCGCTGGGGATGGGTTTCACGCGCACCACGATCCGGCCGTTCAAGGATGACGAGATTTCTAGCTTCATCCGGTCCTGGTACGATATCGCCTATCACGACCCCGCTGAAGCCGAAACCCTGGTCGCAATCGTTTTAAAGAACGAACGGGTCAAGGCGCTGGCGATCAACCCGTTGCTTTGCACCATCATCACCATTGTTTATCGCAACAACCGCGTGCTGCCGGAACGCCGGGTCGAGCTTTACGAAAAATGTTGCGAAGCCATGCTCGATACTTGGGAACGCAACAAGGAAATCAAGGATTCCTGTCTGATCGGCGGCTATAGCTGGCGCACCAAGCTGGATTTGCTGGCGGTGTTGGCGCTGTGGATGCATGGTGAGAACGAAAGACTGGCCGCGCCGGAGGCCGATCTGATCAGTTATCTCGGCACCAAGTTGGAAACCCTGAACCCTGCTGAGCGTGGGCATGGCAGCGAGGATGCGCGAAAATTCGTCGAGGTGATCCGCGACCGTGCCGGGCTGTTGCGCGGGCGGGGCGACGGCACCCTGGAATTCAGCCATCGCACGTTTCAGGAATATCTGGCCGCATTTCGTCTCGCCGCCCTGTCCGATGATGAAGACCTGATCGACGCCGTCATGCCGAACCTTTATCTGGCGTGGTGGGAGGAGGTTCATTTGCTGCTGGTCGGACAACTGGGCTCGACCATGGCCGGTATCGCTCGGGTCGAGCGGTTGCTTCTGACCATTCTGGACGCCGCGCCTCGGCCCTGGCTGACCCTGATGCCGCCGGATGATTTGAGGTTTCCGTCCTGGGTTCCGGAAATGCCGCGTGATTTTATTACCAAGCATGTCTGGCGTCTGCGTCCGGGCACTTGGCTGTCCGGTTGGCAGATCCAGCGTCGGCTCAACCATTGGCTGGCGCGCCCCTTGCTTTTTGCGGTGCGCGCCTATGGCGGCTGCGCACCGATGGCCCGGAGCGAAGGTCTGACCGCCCGGCTTGAGCGCGAACTTGACAGCTTTCTTCAACGCTGGCGTCGCCACAAGGGCGAATTGGGCTTAGTTCTGCTTGGCCTGATGGAGGCACTTGGCCCGCCCGGCCGCTGCCCGCACCTGTACGATAAAATAACAGCGCAGCTTTTGGCGGCTCTCGATTGTGATGATCATGATGAATTCTATTTATATGGCGATACATTTGCTCAGGCGCTCGGGCGCCTTGCTGCCGACGATCCCGCACGAATTACCCCGCTGCTTGCTGCCCTGAAATCCGGTGAAAGCAATAAGTCCAGCTTAGCCGCCCAGGCATTGGGTTACGCCGCGTTGCCAACTCCGGAGGTGATCGAAGCGCTGATTGAAAGTATAACTAATAGCAAAGCAAAGCAGGCGCTTGAGAAACTGGCGGTCGGCAATCCGGTGGCGATCGAGGCTTTGCTTGCCCGGCGTGACCGGGGACTTGTAAAGCATGACACGAGTGTCATAGATGCGTTGGGCGTGATCGGTGCTGGAAATCCCCGGGTGGCTGAACTCCTGCGTGCGGACTTGGAAAGCGCCGACGACGACATGCGCTTTGCCCTGGCGCGAGCGCTTGCCCGAATCGAGCCGGGCAATCCGGCGGCCACAGCGGTGCTGCTGTCTTTCGTGAAAACGGTCAAGAGTTCGCAGTCTATTCAAGCAGGTCGAGCCCTGGTCGAATCGGGATGCCGAGACCCGGAATTCATTCAAGGATTGATGGCAGGATTTAAGGACAGTGAAAGGTTTTATTACTGGTATCAGATGATACCGCTGTTGCAAAAAGCCGGCATTGATAGCTCTTTGATAACGCAAATATTGTCTGTGCACCTCAATGATCGGGATTCACACGTTCGATACTATGCTTTATCGGGTCTTCAACAGGTCGGCGCCGATCAACCGGGGGTGATCGATGCCTTGCTCGGGGCGCTGCACGACCCGGATGCAGCGGTCCGCCTCAATGCCGCTGCCGCCTTGGGCAGGATTGGCAACACTGATGACCGGGTCATCCCGGCACTGCGAGCGGTACAAAAAAAATGGGACTTCGATTTGTCCCCGGCGGCCTCCGAAGCCCTGATCGCCCTTGGCGACAAGGACGCCGGACTGTTCCGTCGGGTAGTCCGGAATGATGTTCGTGGGATGTGGCGCAACCCGGGAAGTGCGGGTAATTGGATATCCGAGCTATTCAAGTTATGCGAGGGGCGGCAACTGCCCGGTTATCGCTGGTGGCCCTTGCGCCGACGGCGGGAACTGTGGCAACGCACCAAAACCACCGTGCTCGGCTTGGGCATCGGTATTGTAATCTGGTTGCTGGCCGATAAATACGCGGCCCTTCCCGATACCGATCCGACCCGCAAGTTCCTGGGCGGAATTCCGGCAATCTCCGGCCTGTTGAGTCTCGCTTGGTCGCACTTTCAGGTTGTTCGTGGTCAAAAAAAGACCCCGTGGGGATAGTATGAAAGACTCTTTTTTGTGGGGATAACGTTGCTAAATACTGGCTTTC
>SESF01010175.1_pt1 | contig 29202 bp, 18 predicted proteins | sample 3171521 | NCBI WGS metagenome assembly SESF01 (sample SAMN10866945, study PRJNA518727) | freshwater metagenome | biome: subpolar coniferous forest; feature: holomictic lake; material: water; isolation source: holomictic Lake 227, 6 m and 8 m depth | place: Canada: near Kenora, Ontario | collected...
AGCGGGTCAGGAGTTCTGAATTTCCGCTTTATCTTTTGTCGGGCGGCCTGAGAAACATCTCCACCTGCCGAATGCTCAGCGGTGCCGGCGCCTCGCTGGCGACCTTCACCTCGTGGACTTCAGTTCCTTTCAGCGCCGACGCAGGAACTCGGAATGAAGTCAGACGGAGGTCGCCCTTGGCGGACTCGTCACCAAGGAATTCGCATGGGGTTCCGTTCACCCGTAGCGTCAGGGCCGAACCGACAGCCCCTGGCGCGGGGGCAACGCCAACCACCACATCACAAAGCCAATGGCGGTCCGGCACGGGGCCAAGCCTTATCCGAAAGGTGGCGTCTTTGCCAGTCGCAGGCAGTGGCGGCCGGTATTGTTCGCCAGGCGCGGTGATGTCGCAATACGTGACCCCTACGCGCCGTGGCAGCTTCTGCACTGATTTAAGCGAGGCCATGGCCTGGAGAGTTTCCTGATAGGCCGGCGGTGGAAACGTCCCCGGAAAGTAGTTGAAAAGATAGACAGCGTCCGCACCTTGCGACAGAACGCTAGTCGCAGCCCCGATGGCCAGTGCAGGCGAGACCGTCGAAGCCGGGCCCCCGGGAACTGGCCGGTAAAGAACTTCGAGCCCGCCAAGCAGAGCGACCTTCGTGTTCCCCAGCGCCTGCCGCCACTGGGAGATAGGCAGATCGAACTCCAGGCTCGCCCAACGCGGTGTGGTCACCAGCACGTCAATCAGGCCTTCTTTGGCCCAACTGACGGCGTCGAGCCCCATGGCCAAAGCCACTTCGGGCCGCGAGGGCACCCTGACTCCGAGGCGAATTGGGTGCCCGCGTTTGGTTGCGGCATCACCGACCCGCTTGCGGACCTCGCGTAGCCAGCCCGTCAGGATGGGCGCCCCTTCCCGTTCCTTGTCCGCGCTGAAGACATACGGCTCCCGCATGAAATCCAGCTCAAGGCCGTCAGGATCGTAGCGATCCAAAGCTTCGGCGATGAGTGACATGTAGAAGGCGCGAACCTCCGGGTTCGCATAGTCCAGGCAGGTGGCGAAATAGCCCGAGCAGTTCTTTCGGCGCAATTGTGGGTTCTTGACCCAAAAGCCGCCGTGAAAGGGATGCGCGGGAATATTGTTCTCGTGGCAGTCGTTCATGCGCAGGGTGATCCAGGGAGACATCTTATCGTGCCGGCAGCGCTGGATGATGCGGGCCGGATAATCAACGCCCTGTTCATAGACGGCCAGCATGTTGCCGATGCCCTTGCGATAGGCCGCCACGTCTGAGCGCGGGATGGGCGCCAGGAACGGTTGATCATCGGGACCGGCCGGATCATAGCCATCCCAGTAGGCATCCCACACCTGGCTCCGGTAATTGGTGCGGCGGGCATTTATGTTGCACAGAAACACCGTGACCCCGGCCCGGGCAATCCCATCCACAAACCCGTCGAGCGTCTCGCCGGCTTTCCCCGCGGGAATTTGCGACGACCAGAAGAAATCAGTGTCGTCCTGGTTGTAATACAGTCGGCTGCTTGACTGCGCACCCAGGGCAACCTGCACAAGGGCGAGCAGGCTCAGCAGAATTGTCGGCTTCATATAATGAGTCGAGAATTGCGGCTGGGGAGCATTATCACAAGCCGATTTGACTAGAACCTGCAGCAGCTTCCTTGTAAGACTGAACTCGCAACACAATGAAACCTCACCATTTTCAGAACGGCCCTGAGTTCCAACTCGGCGGTGGAATCATCAACTCGGACCCAAACCTTGAGGCCGCAAGAGCGGGCGTTTCCCGGCGCCAGTTTCTTGGCGGGACCATTTTGGCCAGTGCCGGCCTGATCGCCGGCTCGTCGGGTTGCTCGAACTTGAAACGCCAGCCGAGCAGCTCAGCTCGGGTCGCTTTCGTTACAGCGAACCTGGTGGCACAGGTCTCAGGCTACAAATTCGAGCTGGCACACTGGGGCGAACAACATAAGCAAACCGTCGCCGCCACGGATGCGGCGGCGTGGCGGTCCATTTGCAAGGAGATCTACGCCACCGGCTTCCGCGCAATCGAGATTTGGGAGGCGCACGCAGCCCCGGAGGCGATGAACCGTGAGCGTGGTGCCACCTGGAAGGCAATCATGGATGAGCAAGGGCTCAAGGCCATCGGCTACGGGGGCATCTTGAGCCGCAAGACGTTGGAAATCTGCCAGTGGCTGGGCATCCTTCAACTCAACGGTTGGATCGGTGACAACACGCCCGAGCAGGCGACGGCCATGTGCCGGGAAATGGGCGTACACTTCAACCTGGAAAATCATCCCCAGAAGAGCGCCGGCGAGCTGCTCAAGATCGTGGGCGGTGGCAATGAATGGCTGGGGATATGCATCGACACTGGTTGGCTTGGCACCCAAGGGGTCTCGGCACCGGAGGTTATCCGCGCCTGTGGGCCGCTGGTCCGCCATGTTCACCTCAAGGATGTCAAAGCCGTCGGTGCTCACCAAACCTGCCTGCTAGGCGAAGGCGTGGTCCAAGTGGCGGCCTGCATCGCCACGCTGAAGGAAATCGGCTACTCCGGCTGGTATTCCTGGGAAGATGAGCCAGAGGACCGCAACCCCTTTGATTCAGCCGTGCGCAACCGCCGTTGGATCGAGAAGCAATTGGCTGGCGGCTGATGACTGTAGCTCGCCAAAAGCTCGTGGAGCAGGCGATCGGGTTTGAGCGGCCTGAGCGCGTCCCGGTTGTCTTTTGGAATCGCGACCAGGAGGAGGGTGATATCATGCTCTATCACCTGGCGCTCGGTGCGCCCGGGGATGGCACCCCGAACGCCTGGAACTGGTCCGAGAACGAATGGGGCTACCGGCTGGAATCGCTCGGCGATGGCACCATGGGCCACCCCGTCGCACCGTTCTATTCTGAGCTGCCTGAACCGGAAGCGATTCGCATCCCTGCCCTGCGTGAGACAGAGCGGATGTCGGCGGTGCCGGCATTTCTCAAGACCTGCGGCGACCGCTATCGCCTCGCGAGTCTGGATCTGAGCGGATTCACCGTCTATACCCTGCTGCGCGGCTTCGAGAATGCCATGGCCGATTTCCTCGATAACCCGGAGGGGTTTGCGGCACTGATGGACCGGATTATCGCATTCGAATGCGAACTGATGAAACTGGCCGCGCGAGCTGGGTTCCATGGCATCCACTTCGCCGACGATTGGGGCACCCAGACGGGCCTGATGATTTCGCCCGAGCTGTGGCGGCGACTATTCAAGCCGCGCTACGCCCGGCAGTTTGCCTACGCGCACAGCTTGGGGCTGCACACCTGGTATCACTGCTGCGGTGCCTTCGATGCGATCATGCACGATTTCCATGAGATCGGCGCGGACGTCATCAACATCTCGCAGCCGAACGTGGTGGGAGTGGCAGAGGTGGGGCGCCAGTTGCGGGGCCGCCAATGCTTCATGTTGCCAATCAGCTACCAGACCGTCTCCATCCGGGGCACGCCGAAGGAAATCTACACGGAGGCGCAGCGGCTCTATGACCTCTTGGGAACGGCGACGGGCGGCTTCATCGGCTATGTGGAGGAATACAGCGTGATGGGGATGTCCGCTGAGAATTACCGTGCCTGTGGCGAGGCATTCCGTCGGCTTGGTGGTGGGGGAAGCAACTGCGCCCCAGTAGTGTGAAGTCGGCTTGGGCCAAGTGCTGAGCCTAAAATAACATGCAAAGCGTATGACAGACTTGAGGAAAAACAGTAAGGGCCGGGTAACTATTCAGGTGTGGAGCAGACCTCCGGTCTGCCGGTTCACGGAGTCTCCGACTCCGTGTTCATCGGGCCGCTGGAACACCGGGCCAGAGACCCGGCTGAGCGGCAGACCGGAGGTCTGCCCCACGTTCCGACCTGAACGGATACAGGGCCGGAATACATCTGCATCGAGCGTTGGGATCCCCTCCAGGTGGGGACCCGCCGGGTGGCTCGGGGTTGCCGCCCTACTCCTGCTCTCGGCTTGGCCGTCGGCTGCCAAGGAGTCGCCGCAAGTAGTGCCTTCGACTTGGCCGCAAGCCTATTCCGTGGAGCGGAAAAAGCCTTCTGGATTGCTCACCCTGAGCACGCCTTACTACACGGTGCAGCACGATCTGAAGCGAGGAGGCGCCATCTCCAGCATCCGGCTAACGCACGGCAAAGCGGCCAATTTGCTCGTAATGCCGTTCGAGACACGCATTCAGGACGCAGCAGGCAAGGTTTACTCCGACCTAACCGACCCCGCTCCTCACATCACAACTCGCCGGGACGGTTCAAATGAGGTCATCACGGTCGAGGGCAGCTTGCGAGACGCGCACGGCAAGTCATCCGATATCCGGGTAAAGACGGTCTATGAATATCGCTGGGGCTATGTGAAGGTTCACAAGGAAATCACGTTCCGCGCCAAGAACTTCCAGGTTAAGGAGGTTTGCCCCGTTTCGGCTGTGCTGGCTCCCAGCCTTTCGGCTTATGGGTATCGGGACGGTTTGACGGAACAGGAAGGGGCACCGGCGTTCGGGTTCGGCAGTTGCCACTGGGGAAAACTGGGCACAGAGGGAGCACCGGCCATTGATGCACCTAATATCCCGCGCTACGTGATGCTGGCCGACCCGGGCGTTGAGGGCATTGAGTGGTTCGTCTCCTCCGACCTGGCACAATGGGACGTGCAGATCGCCGGCAAGCGTGGGCAAGGCAAGAGCGTCCTACGGGCGTCCGCCATCCCCGCCGGCATCGAGTTCTCAGCTTCGCCGTTCCGGAATTTGGAATCACCGATCCTGGCTCCCGCGCATTTGACCTTCGACTACTACATCGGCCTGCCACTGCTCGAAGGGCACGCGATGAAGCCTTGGTTCCACAGCTCGTTCAATCGCAACCGGGGTGAGTGGGTCAGCCCTGAACAGTTCCAGCGCTGGGCCCAGAGCGGCATCCAGACCGTCCACTGCCACAATGACGGTGATTACTACGACGACGGCCTGTTTTGGCGCGACGGTTCCTACCCACCCTATCCGGACATGGAGAAATATGACGGGGTGATCGCGAATTGCCACCAGGCCGGCATCCGCGTCGCCACCTACTTCTCCAACAAGGAGCTGCACCCGAGCACCACGCAATTCCAACAACATGGGACCGACTGGGGCAGGATGAATCGCAAAGGCGACCTGCAGCATAATTCCTTCAATCCCAAAAGTGAATTCGGCGCCCAGATGTGCCTCCGCTCCGGCTGGCTCGACGCACTCAAGGCTTCGATCGACCGTGTGCTCACCAACCATCCGCTGGACGGGGTTTACTACGATTGGAACGTAGCGCTGCTTTGTTACAATGCCGGGCACGAGAAACTCAAGGCGGGCCAAGCCGCCGACGGCCACTGGGACATTGACGAACTGCTGAACCTCATGGAATGGACGCGCCGCCGGGTGGGACCGCGCGGGCTGGTGATCGTCCACAACACCACCACGCCGATGTTCGCCACGGAGAACTTCGCCGATGATATCGTTGCCAACGAATGGGGCTACGGCAAATGGACCGGCCAGGGCCCAAGCCTTCAGGAACTGCCCTTGGAATGGTCGCTGGTGGGCGCTCGCTCTCGCGGGGTCATCAGCTACGGCCAACTCGATGCCAAGTCACCCCGCCGCCTGCATCGTGTCTTTGCGCTGGAGGCGCTGCTCGCCGGCGTCACACCCTGGCCGGCCAGTCCGGAGACCTTCGACTTGTTCCCGGTTCTCAAGCCGGTCGGCGCGCTTGAGAGCTGCCGCTTCGCAGATTGGCGTAACGAGGCCGTAACCGTTGGGGGAACACGCACCGCTTCTGCCATCTACAGCCGGCCTGGTGAAGCGTGGTTGGTGCTCGCTAATCTGAACGAAGCTGCGCAGGAAGTTCGCTGCGTGCTCCGCCCGGACAAACTCCCCTATCCCCTGCCCTCCCTAACAAGCGCAACGCTGCTTCCCGCCGGCAACACCTCCACCAACGCCAGTGATAAAGCCACACCGCTCTCTCTTGACGCCCGGCAGTTGACCGGGGGCGGCGTGACCGTGACCATCCCGCCCGATACAGCGGTTCTTCTGCACGTACGATGACACGCTTACCATTCCCATTGGCGGGGCTTAAATAACGGCAGCGGACAGCCGCACTCCAGGAGCCAACGACCTCCGGCAAAGCCGGAGGCTTGAAGATGTGAGTGGCTCAAAGCCACGTGGCCCTTCGGGCAAGGCTTGGTTCCATGAGGCTCGCGCGAAAACTCTCCCGCCGTTCCCCCTCACCCCTGCCCTCTCCCCTGAGGAGAGGGAGAACCGTCGCCCGGCTGTCGGCGTGCCGAGCGCGACGAATCAGCCAGCGCGCGACCGAAGGGGCTCCCTCTCCCGCGGGGAGAGGGTTGGGGTGAGGGGGAACGGACCGACCGTCGCCCCAAAAAAAAGAGGGAGCGCCCCTTCCCATAGAGCACGCAGAGCTTTATCGGGTGCCAGTCTGCTTGCCTGCCTGCCCGCCGATGGTCGTGGCAGGGCCGAGGGTGCGCAACTCGATCTTGAGGCTCGAGCCGCTTTGCGAGCGGCAAGCTACGGCAATTTGCTGGGCGCCACTGCCAATCTGCACCGCCTCGGTAGCCACCGGCACACGAGCAAGCTCTTTCCAAGTCGAATCGCAGATAGACGCCTCTGATCCGCCGGCGTATCTCAAGGTGCCACCACCTGGCACCGCGTGCTCGTCAAGAGAGAGGGCTGGCTTGCCATTGATCTCGACCGTCACTCCCTTCAAGGGTCGCGGGCCAACGCAGCGCACCACCCACTGCAGTCGCTGTGCAGCGTGTGGGTTTTGGAACGTCCAATTGGTAGCCGTGGTCTGCCCGGCATCGTGCGTGAAGCGTTCGGCGTGCGCGGCATACAGATGCCAGCCCCCGGCGCTAACCGGTTCGAGGTGGAACTCGCGGGTGTTGTCTCGCAGGTCAGCTTTGATTTCGGGCGGGAAGGCGCCAGCCATCCGAGCGGTCTCCCACTGCTTGATGGCTTCCAGGATCGCCAAGGTGGCGCCAAACCGCTTCGCCGTGTCCGCAGAATTCGCGTCAGCGGCCAGTTGGGCCGTGCTGGCCAGGCTCGTAGCAAGGGTAAAGCCGGCGTCGAAACCTGCCGCGCGCGCCAGCAGCCACTCGGCGTCTTCGATGCTCGTGTCGGGACGCAGCGCGAACCAGCCGAGCATGTGAGGCATCAGGTTGCGCTCGAAATGCAACTGGTTCTTGAAACGATAGAGCGTCTGGCTTTCCCGGAAGCCGGCATACCAAGGCTCGCCCCAGTTCATGCGGGTGTATATGTGCCAATTGAAGTGGCCCGGGTTGCTGGCGTCGTTGATCTGCCCCTGGAGTTCCGGCGCCAGCGCATCATACCACGCCTTGGTGAACAGCGTCCGCCCATACTGCCCCATGCCCGTGGAGTAGCTCCCCTCCAGGCCGTCGAGGGAGATTTGGAGCGTCCCGGCATGGTTGCAGAGCTTGGCGATGTTCCGCGCGACTTCCTGCGTGAGATCGGCGTCCGTGAGAAAGACCTTGTAGTCATGATCCATCAATTTGGCTGCGGAAACGCCGCTGTCATGCGCTGCCGCGCGGGTGCCCCAGGCGCCACGCTGACAGCCGAGCAAACGCCAAGGGGCATTCGTTGACACGGAGCTATAACGGACCAGCTCCTCGCCGATAACGACGCCGTTCATGGCCGTCTGCTTGCGGAAGACATCCGGCGACGCGATGGGGATCTCGGCCTGCGCCGCATCCACGTTCGTAGTGAGCGTGCTGGCGCCGATGCGAGCCAGACGCGGATCGGGTTTGGGCGTCACATAGGGATCGTTTGGGGTTATGAAGTTAGAGAGCGTGTGAAAACCGATGCGCACGCCTGCCTTGCGAGCTTTCTCGACGCAGGCGCGCAAGCCGTCCCAGCCGCTCGGAAAGAAGCCCGATTTCAGCTTGAAGTGTCCCCACGTCTCGAACGGCGAGCTGTGGTAGAGATAGACGAGACCCGCCCGGCGCGTCATTTCGATAGCGCGGTCAACGTTCGCCTCGCTGAAGTCCACGATGAGATAGGAACAGTTGGCGTTCGTGGCGACCTTGGCCCAAACGCCATCGAGCATTGGGTGCGGCAGGCCTTCGGCGACTTCGATGGCGCCAATGGTTTCCAGCACGTGCGCCGCCGGGCAGGCAAACAGCGCAATCTTGCTGCCGATGACGCCGCCGTCGCTGTAGGCCGGCGCGAGATACTTCTCGTGGCCCCAGTTTGCGATGACCCGATCGGTGCTGCGATTGCGGCAATATGCCTGTAGCAGGCTGCCGAATTCGGTGAGCCGCGCGGTATCTCCGCGATAGGATTGTTCTTTCTTCAGCTCAGCGGGCAAATTGGCGTAGGTGCTGGGATCATCGGCCGAGAAACCACCATCGCTGTCGTCCTCTCGGGCGGCGTAGCCGCCAAGCGTCTTGGCGTTGAGCGCTTGAATTCCCACAGCGAAATCGGCGTCACGCACCACGCCGATGATTTCACCGACCACGCTGCCAATCGTCGTAGGATACGGTCCCCAGAGGACAAGCTCGACGCGGTTGGTCGGCTGCACATCCGCCACTTCAAACACCACATGCGTCGGCTTTGCTTCTGCTGTCAGCACCACCGTGACGCCGTCCGCGAAGCGCAGCGTCAATCGCCGGGTCTGAGGCTCCCAGGCGGCACTGTCCGAGCCCTGGAGCTTGCCGCCGACGCGCACGCTCAAGAGCGGCGCGGGCTGATTGGATGCGAGATAGCTGCGGCGGTCGGCATTGCGAGAGAGCTCGCAGAGCGAACCGGTGCCTGAGATGGAGAACGTGGCGTCGCACGTGCGCAGGGACACCAGTTCCGCCCCTGCCAGCTCAATTCCCGTCATCAGCAAAAAGGCAAACCAAAGGAGTATCGCCGGTTTCCAGCAGACAAGGCGTGGTTCTATTCTTTGCATAGTGTGATTGATCCGAGCCGGTAGCGATGTTGTCCATCGTCATCGGCCAGTGGTAAAGCAATGCGCGGCGTGCCGTCGCGTTGGCCGATAGAGACAAACGCCGTGCACTTGCCCGGCTGAGTCACCGGCGCGACGCGGCCAACCACAAACTGGCACTGATTGGTCCGGAGCAGCGGCGCGCCGGGGGCACCCGGAGCAAGATCACGCACGTTGAATTGCTCATCGGTCTGCACCGAGACCAGGCCCCCCTTTGCGTCCTTGATGGTGAGCGCCATGAAACCGCCCGGGTAACACGGTGCGACGCCGGCATTGGCCCAAACACTACTCACTTTGAATGGCCGCCCGATCACCACTGCGCCCGGCCAGGCGATCTCGCGCAGTTGCAGCCGATAGCCCAGCCGCCGGTTGATACGCTCGATCAGGGCGCGGTTCTCCTCCAGTTCCACGCGTGGCCACCAGTGGATGGACAGGTAGCTGGCGTGGTAATCCTCCACCGCTTTCAGCAAGAGAGAGCCGTCGCCCCAAGCCCCTCTCTCTTTCGACGCACCGAAATGCTCGTGCTCCAGAACCACTGGCCAGTGCGGCCAGAACGCCGACGCCATCTCCGCGTGATACCACGAGCGCGGCGGGGGTTGGACGAGGATGCTGTCGTCCCGCAGCGTGACGCCCTGCGAGAGGGCATAGTCGGTCTCAGGGAAATGCCAGCCTGGCTTGTCGTGCCCGGCGACATCATCGCTGATGCACAGCAGCGTGTGCGGGAAATGCTTCCGGTGCAGATCAATGTGCTGCTTCACGATGGCCAGCGTGCGATTCGTCGGCACCTGGCTGCTCATGAACGTGTGACCTTCACCCCATAAGCCATAGGTGCCGACATCCACGAAAGCCACATTGGGATTGCCCTCATAGCGCGCGGCCATCGCGGCCAGGAACCGTTCCAGCTTTCCGAGGAAAATCGGATCGGCGAAGTCGGGGTCCCAACTGCCTCCCGCCTCACTCGGCCCCTTGCCAAACTCATAGAACGTCCCCTTGGCGCCGGCATTCTTGACCCACTCGGGCGTGGCAAAGCGCAGCCAGTTCTCCGAGCACGTCAGGCGGAAGGCCACGCGTTTGCCGCGTGCGATCCAGCGCTGCGCCGGCGTGTCCAAAAGTGCCCAGTTGAACCGGCCCTCTTCCGGCTCCAGAAACGCCCACGGCACGCGCAGATAGACGGTCGAGAGCCCGGGGAAATCTTCCAGCGTATCGGACGGCTCCAGCTTCGAGCCGTAGTTCTCGGGGACATTGGAGTAGAAGTGCATGGTCCAGCCCATATCCGGGTTTACGAGCGCCCGGCCGGTGTCCGCCGGCTGGACCGTGACCAAGCTGCCCTCAGCACCCTTGATCGAAGGCACAAACGGCGCCAATGAAAGCACTGCTGTCAGCGCCAGCGCCGCGAGACACGCATCCTTGAAGGATGAACTGATCCGAGCGTAACACCTGGGAGTTGTCATTGAATTAGGAGCAACCGGATGATGGTCTGCGACGCCCTCATGGAGTTCCTGCCAGCCGCAGCATCTGGGCGTCAAACCAGCCGCCCATTCCCGCATCACGGCAATTGCGGCCCAGGGGTTCGCCGTCGATGCTTTTCTCCCCAGTAAGGTTATTGTCGTGTTCCGGATGCATTCTGAAGGGCGCAACCTATCCCACCCAGCTCCCAATTCAAGTGGAAAGCCCCGGCAGGGCCGCATGAAGCTGGCGGAAACCGATCATACATGGCAGGGCGGGCAGTCCGCCGCCCGCCGCTGAGTGCCAACCGTCGCTTAGCCCCTTTCCCAATTGGCCCAAACCCGGAAATGCGGCCTTCCGCCCGTCTGCCTTCCCTCCTGGATGGCTTTGTTGGAGCCTTGTGGGAGCCTTGTAGGCGCATGAGGGACGCATGAAGGACGCATGAGGGACGCACTGAGGTGGCTTTGAGGTGGCTACCGCATGGCTATCAACACGCATTGGGGTGGCTTTGATGTCGCATTGATGTCGCATTGATGTGGCTTTGGGGTGGCTTGAGGGGCAGCCGCATTGGAGCTACTCGTCGCCTGGTCGTCAGCCCGATTTATGTTACGAGGCCCGGCGGAGGCTGGACGCGTCCCCAGGAGGCTCAACCTGAAAACAGCATTTAAGACCACGAAAGAAACGAAAAACACGAAATGATATGCCTGGGGCGGACGAGTTCCCCAATTCCAAAATGCGGGGAATTGACCTTGTATTATAGGACATGGTCTGGGGGCGGTCTGGTGTTGGTCTGGGGGCGGCCTGACGTGGATCACGCAAATATTTGGCATTGAGCGACTTATGATGTTAGCGACGTGGCTCCGGGTGCGCCTGTCCACCTCGTGCATAGACGGCGCAACCCCAGCGCAGGCCCGGCGAGTCTCATGTGGGTCGTGTAACATTCTGATATGGCTACACTTGCGAATCGGATTTGGCATTAACGTTGCGCACTAACCGGCTCTCGCTACCCGCGCCAATCAAGCCCCTCGGGCCGGAGGACAGTGCCCGTGAGGTACTGGGTAGCGTGTCCGGCGTATGTAGCTGTCCACTCTTTGGGGAATAGCTCAAACTCTTTCATGTGCGTGGTGGCCTAACGATCAAGCTCACACATGAGGGCCGCCCAAATGACATCCGAATCGCCCACCAGCACGGCGCGGCCCTCATTGTGTGCAGCGCCTGGTTCGGCGACTCTTCCATGGTTGGATCTGTTCGCGAAGCTCACCTATGGCATTAACAATCGGTTTCCTGCGCCGGCGTTTGTCACCGCTTCACGCAGCCGAGAATTGCTGAACCCCTGCACGCTGCCATCAGCGAGCCCTACGTTTCCTTGACATGAATGCAACTCATGGGTCCACCCGGCCGCGAGGTTGGTGGCCAAGAAAAGCACGGCATTTGTTACGGCTAAACCATTGGTGAGATTTCTGTCGCCGGCCAAAAACATCTGCGGCGTGGTCTCAGATGCATCCAGCCCAACAAAATAGCTTATGTTGGTATTGTTTAGCTTACTGAAATCCCGTGTAAGCGCGCGCTGCGCGTCTGCCGGGCAGCGCAGAATGTATGGTGTGGACAACTCGTTCGACATTACCAAAAAATGTAGGTAAGCGTTTGTTGCTGCTTCGGCTCTCAACTCCCCCGCCGAGTTTGTCAACACCTTCCCTGGATACAGGTCCTTATGGTCCAGCGCCCAGGTTCTGTAACCCAACCCGATTTGTTTCAGGTTGGAAGTGCATGAAATCCGGAATGCCCGCTGCCGCGCACGAAGCATTGCCGGCAGCAAAAGGCAACTGAGGACTGCAACGATAGCCACGACCACCAGCAGTTCAATCAGTGTGAATGAGGGCGTCCCGGTTTTCGGTCGCAAAATCCTGCCAGCGGTCATCTTTAAGTACGCTTTCTCCGCCGAACTATGATTCTGCGACGGCCAGTCGCATATCCGAGTTTGGAGGCGTTCTGGTCGTTTTGGGTGTAAGTGGTTGATTATTGGGGTCATGCGCATCATCCTCCAAATGGCTGGTTAGCATATCGCCAGCCGGATTCTTCCCATCTCGTTGTGCGTAAGTCGTTCATTATCAACAACTCCTCTTCGATAATACGGCGGCTGGTTCGTTTATCAAGGCCAATAGCGGCGGTCTTTCCGGCGGATCGTTGCTCGGCCCATTGGAACTACGGCCGCAGGGGTGGCAATAGTGACACTAGCACGCCCCTTCACCAGGCTCTAACCCTGTAGAAGCGGACGGTGTTAGTTATTCCCACGTCGGTCACGTGTATTGGCGCACCGGCGCCGTAGCTAGTCTGCAGCGGTGTCCACACGACGGGCGATGTGAGATTCGTGGCGTATTCGGTCACGTAGGTGATACTTGGCTCACCTGGGAACGTAAGCTGGAAGCTATTCGTCACTAGCACCGGCACCTCCAGGAGCGGCTGCGCGGGCAGCACCACATGAACCACCTGGGTCGCCGAGACTCCGGCACCGTTATCCGCGTTATACGCGGTGAGCGTGACCGTGTAGTCGCCTGCGTTGGTCCAGGTGTGGGCGGCGAGAAAGCTGGCGTTGGTTCCAATGGTGCTGTCCCCAAAAGACCAATCCAGGCGCGTAGCGTGGCCAGTTATGCGGCCAGTCAGCGTCAGGCTGTGCATTGCGAGAAGGCTCGACGGCGGTGGCTGGATCGCCACCTGGAGCGGCCCGGAAAATGACGCCCCCCCTGCCTCGTCACACCCAATGGAAGGTGGGTTGAGCCAAGGATCGCCTTCCAGGTCAGTGCCAATGGCGTAGAGCGGATTCCCTGCCCCCAGGCAGGGTGAACTGCCAGCCAAATGGAAGCTGTCGAGCAACTGCGGGTCCGCGAAAATGTTATTGCCTCCCAGGTTCTGGGGAGAGCAACAACTCGATTGGACGCCATTGCGCACCTCGAGGCCAACCATAGATAAGTTGTAGGCGATGATGCAGTTGGTTAGATTGCAGGAGCTGGCCCCGCCTACAACGTTGCGCGGAGCTGAGTTGGCCACAATAGTCGAGTTAGCGAGATTTGCTGAATCCACTCCTCCGGCCCCGCCACCCCCAGCACTGGCAGCAAAATTGCCCACAATCAGACAGTTCATGAGCAAGCCGCCGTGAGCACCGCCACCGTAGTCCACCGCAGAGTTGGTGCAGACAATGCAGTTCATGACGCGGCAGTCCGTAGACGTGGCGCAGAAAACACCACCACCATAGTTCTCACCCTGATAACGGGCCCGGGTGGCTCCCCCGATCAACGTAAAGCCATTCACTGCTGCACCATTGGTCAGCGCCGCGCAGCGGACGGCGGCCGGCCCATTGGTAGTCGCTGGGTCCCAGGCCCCTTGGATCGTCGTTACGGCCGCCCCGTTGACGCTCACCACCGTCAGCGCTTTGTCCAGCGCCACCCGGTTCGTCAGGCTGGACCAGATAGCTTTACCCCCGCTCGCATACAGCCCGTTGGTGACCAGCACAAACTCCCCTGCCGACGCCAGGTCAATCGCGGTCTGAATATTCGTGCTGGCCGTGGCCCAGTCGGCAAACGGCGGCTGCGCGTTGATGCCGGCCGCATCCACACAATGGATGACCACCCGGGCCACCTGGCTGGTGGCCATGCCGTAGGAGTTGCTCACCACCGTCAGGTAGAACCCCGCGTCAGAGGGACTTGCGTTGCTGATGACGAGAGTAGCTTGGTGGGCCGAACCATATTTCAGGCTGGTTCCCAGCGCGACCCCGTCCTTGTACCAGTAGTAGTCAGAAGCGTGACCCGCGGCGACAGCCCCCACGGCGATTCGACCGACCGCGCTGAACGGCTGCCCCGTCGGTTGGCAGGCCAAGAGCGGAACGGGCTGCCACTCGTCGCAGCCCATCGAAGGCGGACTGGCCCACGCCTGACCGTCGATGTCCGTTCCATTGGCGATATTGATAAGGCCGACTCCACGGCAGGGAGAGGTTTCAGCAAGGTGAACGCCATCGGCCAGAAGTTGCGGATCGACCCCAATGTTCCCCGTGCCCGTGGAAAGAGGAGAGGCGCAACAGTACGTGAGCGTGCAGCTATAGTAGTTGCTGGGCGCGGAGGCCGCGCCGAAGTTACCCCACACGATGCAGTTGGTCAGGCTCGCCGAGTAAACCGCTCCTGCTGGGAGCACGCCCTGGCGCGAGAGCCCCGAAGTATTGCCGAAAATGGTACAGTTAACGAGCGAGCCGCCTTGAGCCGCGCCACCCGCCATGAATGCCCAATTGCCCTGGAGAACGCAGTTTGCCAGGTTGCATTGGTAGGCGCCAGCCGCGGCCGATCCAGGGGCGACATTGCCGGTGATGACGCAGTTCTTCAGGTTGCAGTAACCGGCGCCGCCGCCGTAGCCGGCAGTTATGCCGCAGGCGGAGCATCCCATGGAACGATTGCCGACCACCTGGCAGTTGAGCAGCGTCGCCTGGTAGGCCCCGCCACTGTGATAGCTGGCGTAGTTGGAACAAACCAGGCAGTGGTCCAATGTCGCATTGGTAGAGGAAGACCACACACCGCCGCCCATCATCGAGTTGTCTCGCGGCGAGGCCAGCGCCGCAGTAGCACCGCCGCGCAGGGTGAACCCGCTGAGCACCGCGTTGTTGGTCATCCACAAGCACCGAACCGCCGCCGGGCCGTTGGTGGAGGTCGGGTCATACGCTCCCTGAATGATCGTGACGCCTGAGCCATTCACGCTTTGCAGCGTCAGCGCCTTGTCCAGCACCACCCGGTTCGTCAGGTTCCCCATCACCTTGCCGCCGCTGGCATAGATACCGTTGGTCACCAGGATCGTGTCGCCGGCCGCTGCGACCTCGATGGCGTCCTGGATGTTGGTGGCAGCCGTGCTCGGATCTGTGTAAGGGTCGGCGGGCGTTGGGTTATTGATATCCACGTATCGGGTCGTGGCGGTCGCGGTAAGCGCGAAGAATACGACAAGACAAATGTGGGAAGAGAGGGTGAGGGTGTACTTGCGGGATCTGAATGCTCCGAACAAGTCGAGGAGGGTGGGATGCAGTTTCATAGGCAATTCCGTCTGTTGATTCTGGACCGTAATTAGTTTCGACTCTGCGCTTTTGGCCGTGGATTACAAGACGTATTTGCGCTCAGCAATGCCTCTCCGCGCAGCTCGGCATTTGCGCACTTCCGCCTAACCGGGATCCGTCCTGCTGTCGTCGGCGTAAGGTTTTGATATAGCGCAAAGGCGGTGGCGTTCGTGGGCCAGGAGATAATCAGGTTGCCACTCGAAACCGCGATGCCTAAAACCGGAGGCGAGGGGGGCAGTGCGATAGGTTTAAACAAGAAGACATTGGTCCCGGGGGAGTAGAGTGCGACTTGGCCGTTCTTGTTAATGGCAGTCGCGTAGCTGTAACCCCCGGCCAGCGCGCTCAGGTCCGTCATCGTGCCATTGCTATACAGGAAGGCATACGTCAAAGTTGCGGTTTCGGAGTAACCGACAACTTGTCCGCTGTCGTTGACCCCGTAGGCATGGCTGCTATTCCCACCGGGGAGCGTGCCCAGATCGGTGAGGGTGCCGCCGCTATACAGAAAGCCGTGTTTGTAGTTGTGCTCCAACGTGGCGTCGTAACCAGCGACTTGACCGTTGTCACTGATGCCATACGCATTGCTGTAAGCACCGCCGCCGGGGAGACTGCCCAGATCGGTCATCATGCCACCGCTATAGAGGAAGGCATGAGCGTAGCCGCTAGCCATAACGGCGTAAGCGGCGACCTGCCCGTTGTTTTTAATACCGATGAGGCCACTCGGGGTACCACTGCTGATGAGGGGGGCGACGAGGGTAGCCAAGTCGGTCACAGAATACTGAGTTGCACGGGTGGTCATTTGAATCGAGTTATATTGATCTTCGTGGATGCCGCCATCGGCATTCGCTTTACCAAGTAAGACAATGCCCAACCAGAATTCCTTGGTACTATTTTACAGCGGTTAGTCAGCCCCAATTGATTGGCAATTGCTGGCTAGCGGAGCGCGGAGAGAGGGGCTTTGTAGAGGTGCCAGCCGCCGTGTGCCCAAACGCAGCCGCCACCCAATTGAATCTGATCCACGCTGCTGGCACGGACATAGGCAAACTTGAGGAGCTTGTCCTGGATCGGATCGACTAAAGCAACGTAACCCTTGCCACCCACCCAAACATTCGGACCGTCCAGCGTCAAGGTGGTCACTTCTTCCTGCGGCAGACCAGTAATGGCCGGGAAGGTTTTCCATAGCCCTTCCTTCAGGGCTAATATGTTCACGCCGAGCCCCTTCGGTTGGTCCGTGCGGACCATGCCGCAGGGTCCCTTTCCTACGAAGAGCTTATCGTCGGTGCTCGCCAAGGCAGCAGCCGGCTGCAAGTCCGGGAAGGTTTCCCAATGATCGGTCCCGCTGCGGTAACGGCCCAGAGCGAAGCGTGCAACGAACCAAACATCGCCCGCGGGACCCGCGGCAAGCGAGACCACCGGCAGGCGGGGTGCTTTGCTTGCCCCGGCTGGTCCAGCCACCAGCGACGGCGTAAACGAGGTGGCACGGCGAGTCAACAGGTCGATTTTCCCCAGCCCCCCACTGGATTCCTGGCCGTACCCGATCCAGAGCACGTCTCCGGCGAGGTCCAGTGCGGAAATGAAGCCCATCAGCAGGCCATCTTTCTCGGTCAACTGGGTACACTGGTGACTGGCACGGTCGTATCGGACCAGCCCGGCTCCGCCCGTGCCAATCCAAATCTGAGAGGGCGCCGGGCAGAGGCAGGTAATCGGCGTAGTCGCAGGGATGGGCAGTGGGACCACAAGATTAGTCCTCAAGCTAAAATCCAACTGCAACAGCTTGCCGCCAATACCGACCCAGAGACCATTCGCATCGGTCGCGAACGCTCCGAACTTAGTGAGCAGCATTTGGGAAAGGCTGGTATCGCCCCCAGCGTGGAGACACAGGACGGGCTTGCCGAAATCAAACTCAAGGGGATTCTCCACCACGGGAAGCCCGAGTTGTTTGCGGCACTCGGCCGATTCCTTGCTGGTCAGTAATACGGTGAACGCTGGGCCCCAGGGACCACGCCCTCCCATGACGAGCGGCTGGTTGGTGTAGCTTTCAAAAACGCGCAATGCATCCTGCCACCGGTGCGCTGCCTTATAGCCAAAGGCGAGTTCCATCTTCTCGAAGTCCTGGTAGTCCATCGGCGCTGCGGGGTCTGGTCCCTGCGCCCGCTGTTTGGCCTCCGCAACTTTGGCGCCCAGGCCATACAGCCTATGTTGCTGGCTCCAGCGATAGACTTCGTCAATATGGTTCCAAAAGGATGCAATCTTCCTTGGCACCTTCTCCGGGTGCTCAGCCCACCCGTCCAGCGCCTTCTCGAATTCGGCAATCACTGGTGCATTAGTATCCACCTGCAGGGTGACAATCGCGGCCAGCAGGTAGGGAGCGGAGTTGGGAGTTTGTGCCTGCATCTTTGGATACAGCTCGCTCAGCCGCCGTGCTGCTGCTGCGCGATCCTGGCCAAAGGTGGCCACGAAAGCATCCATTCCCAGGAACTGCTGGTAGAAGTTCCCGGCGTCAAACTTCGCGATGGTTTCAAACAAGCGAGCCTCAGCCAGTGCCTGGATGTTGGGGCCGTCACCGCGCTCAATTGCGGCATCAACGGCCGCGCGCCTGGATTCACGTTCAAAGAAGGCCGCGGAGGGATTGGTGGCCTGCAGCGCTGCGGGTTGCAGCCACCGCGCTCTTTCCTCTGGGGTGGCTTGTCTGAGGGTAGATTCAAGTGCCTGTTGCGCAATCGTTACCCACTTGTCCTTGACCGGCTCGTCCAGAACCTCACGATAGTACGGCCGCGCTTCCTCGTCCCGCTCAAGGGGCTGGCTTCGCAGAGCCGCAGCCAGGTATATTTTGGCCGCTCGGTTGGTGGGCTCGAGCAGCAACACGGTCTGAAAGGCGCGGATTGCTTCTTCCGCATGGCGCCGCCACCGCGCTTCTTGTTGCTCGTCTATGATGCTCCCGCGCCAGGGGTGGATCAAGAAGCCCATCACCATACCTCCATCGGTGGTGCCCGGCTGGAGCAACTCCCTACCGGCATTCATTTGCGCCCCGGCTTCAGTCATTCGTGTAGGAACCAGTGCCGCCGCCTGGGCGAGCAAAGCGCCGTCAATCTCGGCTTTGACCTTCCTGACCAGGGCTTGCCCCGGCTGATCGCGCACGATGACGTTGGTCCGGCGACCGAAGATGCGCTGGATATTAAGCACCAGTTCAACCTCGATGCCGGAAGTCTCGTATGATTGGTAATAGCCATCTACCAGCCAAAATGCCGACTGCATCGGGGGCAGGCTCGCCGAACTAGTTTCAGTCAAGCCAGCCAGATCCAGACGCACTTCCTGCAGCAAGGCACTTACGTATTCCCGCTCCAGCAAAGTCACGCCAGAACCTTGGTAAGCCTGGATCAGCTGCGCCCGCAACTGCGCTGGAAATCCAGCTTGTCGGCTATTGACGCTCAAGTCTTGAAGAGTGCCGACGGCCAGGAATACCCGCGGATTGGACCCGTTGTCGGGTTGGCGGGATTGCTGAACAAAAGCCGCCAGATTCGCCGCCAGCCCCAGTGAGGTGCCGTCGTAAGGGAAAACCCCTGCATTTCGCAAGACGCCTGTCCGCGCATCCACGACCCGGACAATGACAGCGTTGCTGGCGCCAGCCGACACCCAGTTCCCCAGCAAAAACCATTCGGCCTTTAGGAGTTTGCCCACGCGAACGGCGTCCTTGGCCCGCACAAGCCCCGAGAGGTTCAGTTCCAATTCGCGCAGCACGGCGTCAAACGATTGCCGGTCCACTAGCTCGAAGCCCTTGGCGCCGGTCAGCTCGGCGGTCAGCAAGTCGCTCACCTGCAAGTTCTGCGTCTCGTCCGGTAACCCGAGCCAGCCGATAGCCAGGCGAACGGGGCGCGAGGGTGTGATGGGGACAGAAGCCACGACTTCTGGCTGTGTTGGTAGGTTGGGGTTCAGGCGCGCGGCGGCCCGGGCCCGTTCCTTTTCGGAGGCCGCCGGCAGGCGCACTTCGCGCCCGTTGTTCCAGCGGATGAGCCAAACCAGGCCACCGCCGACCAGCAGCACGGAGAGGAGGATGAGGAAGCGTTTGTTCATGGGTGTTCTGAATGCGGTTTTTTGACGTCCTACACTTATGGGATCACGCGGTAGCGCCATCAGGGTCTGCTCGCCGGCTGGTCGCCAACTGTTTGGGCGTTCTGCTGAGCCTTGCGCTTCGCGCTGGCGAGTTGCTCCGGGGTTAGTTTAGTTTCGAGTTCGTGCAGGGCCGATTGGGCTTCCCCAACCTTTTGGTCGGCGGCGAGCCGAAGCCACGCCCAGGCCGCGACAGGGTCCGGGGCGACACCCGTGCCCGTCTGGAGCGCCCGGGCCAGATTGAGCTGACCTGCCACACAGCCTTTGGTGGCCGCGCGCCGATACCAGTGAGCGGCTTCTTCCGGGTCCGGGGTGCCATCCACGCCGGCAGCCCACAATTCCCCAAGGCGGTTGATGGCTGCCGCATTCCCGTCACGGGCCGCTTGTTTCAGATACTCGACTGCCTTTGGCAAGTTCCGGGGAACCAGCTCTCCCTGGTAATAGAGATCGCCTACCTGGAAAAGGGCGTGAGCGGAGGTGAGTGTTTTCAGCGCGTTCGGGAGGCGCCGCCCCAACTCTTCGGCGTTCTTGGGGCCATAGACAGGCTTCACCGCGAACTGAAGTTTGCCCTGGGCGTAGAGGTCGATGAGTCGGGTGAGGGCCGGGGACCGATCCTTGTCCGGGCCCAGGTTCATGATTCGCCAATAGCCTTCCGCGGCTTTTGGGAAGTCCACGGGACCGCCACGACCTTCCTCGTAAGCCGTGGCAAGTGTCAGGCGTGTTTCGCCACCACCGTTGTAGGAGGCAGCCTCCAACTCGTCACGGTTCAGTGCCGCGAGCTGGTTCGGGGCCGAGTCCGGGTTCAAGAGCGCCAGCTTGAGCCGGGCCTTGGTATTACCGAGTTCGGCCGATTTTTGAAGCCACGACTTCGCCTCGGCGGGATCGTGGGGAATGCCTTGGCCTTCCAGCAACAGGCACGCCAGCTTGTATTGGGCCTCAGCGTCGCCATTCTCGGCAGCCCGGCGGAACCACTTGGCGGCCTCGGCGTGATCACTGGCCAGATCCTCGTGATTGTCGGAATACAATTCTCCAAGGCGCATCAACGCGACGCGATTTCCTTTTTCAGCCGCCTGGCGGAACCACTTCGCCGCTTCCTGGTGGTCACGCCGCAGATGGCCATAGTAGAAGAGGTCGCCCAGGCGCAGCGTGGCTTCCAGGTGCCCCTTTTGGGCGGCCTTTTCGTACCACTCGGCAGCTACCTCGTAGTTTCCAACAATGGTGCTCCCGCTCAAGCCATCGAACTCGGACATATGGCCCAGGCGAAACTGAGCCTGGGCAAATCCCTGCTCCGCTGCCTTGCGATACCACGCGCGTGCTTCATCCTTGTTCTTCGGCACTCCGGTTCCGGTTTCGTACATCCAGGCAAGATTTGACTGTCCGTAGGCTTCACCCTGTTCAGCGGACTTTCGATACCACTTCGCCGCTTCGTTGAGATCCTTGGACACCCCGGCGCCCTGCAAATAGAGGTGGCCCAGATTGTTCTGCGCCATCGCATGACCTTTGTCTGCCGCCAGGCGGTAATAGCGGGCCGCTTCAGCAAGATTCTTTTCAAGCAGATTTCCGCGCTCATGCATGAAGCCTGCCTCGAATTGCGCCTCGCGCAGGCCCTGGTCGGCAGCCGTGCGATACCAGCGCGCGGCTTGGCAAGCATAATCGGCGGAGGGAGATGTTAGAGCCGACTGACGTCGGCTGCTACGAGGGGCTTCCTTCAGGTCTTTGGTCACGCCACTGCGAACGGCGCACGTCCATCCGAGAAACAACTGTGCGGCCGGCTCGCCACCCTCCGCTGCTTGGCGAAGGTCCGCCGCCGAAACTGTCCCCCAGCGGTTTGAAATGGCTTCCCAGGTCAACTCAGCCGGAAGGCTGGCCGGGTTGGGCTTAGGCTCCTGCGCGCAAACCGGGTGGCAGAGCGGGCTCGCGTCACCCATCCAGAGGGTCAGGATGCTGATGGCGGCAGACCGCACGCCTTGGCTGACCCATCTGGGAGCGGGAACATGTTGGATAGCTCTCATGGTTTTGGAGTTGGTTGCTGGGCCGGTTTCTGTTTTGAAACCAAGTAGCGCGCGTAAACACTCTCGGGATATTCTTTCAGAAGCCGGGCCGCATAGCGCGCCGTTTCATCCGGCTGATTCAGCCCGTTCTCGTCGTGCGCCATCGTGAGCAGGAAGAGCGTTTCCGAGGAGGGGTCTTCCCTGGCCTCAGCCGCCAACAGCGGTGCCGCCGCTGCGGGGTCGTTGGCAAAGAATCGTGCGATGGCTTGTTGGTGGGGAGTCAGCCCGGCAATGAGCCCGGACGCCTCCGCCGGGGAGACCCGGTCCGGCACCCATTGGGCGCGGGGCGTGGCCAGAAACTCCTGCTTATCCAGGGCCAGCAGCTCCAGGCGGTTGAGAGTGGTGCGCGCGAGCCAAAGCTTCCCATCACCCGTCGCGGCCTTCATCCCGTAGCCCTTGCAAGCGACCCCTCCCACCCAGAAACGATTGGTTGGGCTGTAGAGCAGGATTCTGGACTCGTATAGTTGGTCGCCGTTGCGGGTAATGACCCAAACGAAATCGCCGTCCACGGCCAGCGCGTAGGGCAGGCCGGGCAGCCGGCTCGTGGGCTCAAACGGATTCATGGCGGCCGCGCTGGCCTTGCGTGCCACCGCAACCTGTCGCCGCGTATCCATGATTTTATTCACCTGGCCCAGGAAATTGGCGGAGGGTTGGTGCCGGCTCCTGCCATCTGTGGCCAGGCGGTTCCAGTGCTCGGTGTTAATCCGGATGGGCCAATTCAGGAACTGGCTCTGCGTGGTTCCTTTATTGCCATCGATACCATGTAGCCCGCTCTCCGAGCCCACCCAGAACCCGCCCTGTTTATCGCTCGCCACGCAGAAGACATTGCCGAGTCCCTGGAGAGGCGAGGCAGTGTTGATCGACGGGTCGAGGCGGTTCCATTGATTGGATTTCGCGTTCCCAAGCAACAATCCCAGGCTGTAAAGGAGCAGGTAATCCCCACTGCCGGTCAGTTTTCGGTTATCGCCGGTGGAAGGCATCCCAAATTGCCGTGGGGGATCGACTTTCACCGGCTCCCAGTTGGCGGCCCCGTGGTTCAGAGCCATGAAATCGAACATGCCACCCAGGGCGAAGATCCCGCGGGTATTCGCCGCCACGGTGTATTGGTTGGTCTGGGCCAAGCCCTCGGCGGCGCCAAACCGCCTTAACCCACCGGTCTTATTGTTCCAGGCAGCGACTCCCGCGTCGGCGAGCGCGACCCAAAGCTCATCGTCAACGACCAGCAGGTCGCGGATGTTATTGGTAGCAAGAGCACCCGTGTGGCGCTCCAGCGAGCCGGTGGCGGGGTCCGCCACCCAAAGCTGGCCGAACTTGCCTTTCAAGGGCCGTAGTTCGTGGTCGGCTTGGGCTGCGGTGGCCCCGACCCCGGATGTTCCCTCCTCCATCTCCAAGGCGAACCAAAGTTTTCCGCCACAAAAAACCATCGACCGGATTCCCTGCGCCCCGGGCGGCAGGGGCAACTGCCTTGCGTCCGGAGTTAATGCCCGCACAGGTACTGGCGCTATCCAGGGCGGCACAGACATCAGGTCAGCATTCTCCGCGGGGTCCAGTTCCGAGATGCGCGGCAGTTTAACGGTTTCCGCCACTGTCTTTTTCGGTCCAGGTTGTTTGAGGAATTGGGTGATGACGGCCTTTTCGCCCCCGGGTTGGCCCAAATCTTTGAAATGAAGTTCCAAGAGCTGCTGCATCCTCTGGTCAAAATAACCCGAGAGCCGTTCGCGGTCCTCCAACATGCCAGGCAATAACAGGTCAAGCGCACGTTGTCGTTGCTTCGCGTCGGCAATGACGAAAGCCTTGCCTTGCCTGGACAGCAGGCCGTGAAACAATTCCGACGCCTCACGCGCTACCAGGGGATCTTTCGGCGCTTTCAGTAGTCGAATCTGCAAGTCCGCAACGAATTGTCGCTGCCATTCTCCGAGCTCTCGGGCACCCGAATCCAAAGGGACGCCCCACCTGGCCTGGTCATATTGTGAAAACTGGAAGATGCGGCAAAGCCGCCACGCCGAAAGGACATATTCGCTCGCAATGCTGTTGGTTTGCCGCCAGTCGGAAGGGGATGAGTTCAACCCCGAGCGAAACCCGAATTGGTCTGCGTGTCTCTGCCAGGCCTCGCTGCGGCGGCGCTCGAAGAAGAACTGATTGCGGGCACCGTTCTCAGCCAACCGTCCCCACCGGACTCGCGTCCAAAGCTCCCGGGCCTGGTCGTAGCCTGGGTCAAAGAAACACGCCGTCTCGAGCACCTGGACTACGTCCAGCCACTGCTTCCGGCCCTCCCGCGAGTCCAAAGCAGGGGTTGACCTGGCCGCCATGAGGCCGACGGCGTGGTCCACCAGGGAGCTGGAAATGCGGCGGCGAATTCCCTCCGCAGCAGCTCCCGCAGTTCGGGCCTGCATCAGCAGCGGTTGAAGACTCTCCGCCAGGCGAGCGGCCATTGCCGCTTCCGGAGCGACGTTAGTTAATTGCACGGTTGCAACCCGGGTGGGGTTCTTGCCGTCCCAAACCTGGAGCTGTGCGGTAAGCACTTTCTCGTCCGTGGCAAGGCCAGGCTGCCTGCCGGGGCGCCTAGTCGAGGCGACGGAGTAGGTTCCCCAAACGTACCATTGCGCCACTTTTTCCGAGGCATCCGATTCGCTTTCCACCAGGCCGCTGAGCACCAGGTCGGCTTCGTCCATCGCCTCGCCGGCACGCTGAAATTGCAGCAGGTGAAAGAGGTTGGCTCGGTTCGTGGCAGCCGCCAGCAAGCTGCCGCGGAACTCCGTTTCGAGGCGCGGAAGACTGGTTTGAACCGCTGCTGAGGAGAGGAACAAGAAGGCGACCGAGGGTTTGTGCCGGTTGGCGGCGCGCGCCTGGTCGGCCTGCTTCAGCAAGGAGGCCAAGGCGGAAGTGAGCCGGGAGGCTTCGGCGGAAGTGACCCTGAGCGGCCGGTTCGTCTGGTCCGACAACACCAGTTTTGTCTCCGCCAAAACATCGGCGCAACTCAGGTTCACCACTTCGAGCGCGACCGTGCGGCCCGCGGCGGAATTCGTCGAGAACCTTCCAAAGATGGCCCAGTCCGCCTTGGCCCAACGACCGGCTTTGAGGGCTTCGGACCGGTCAATGAGTCCAAACCCACCAAGTTTCAGTTCCTGTTCCGCCTTGTCCAACGAAGCCCGCTCCACCCAATCGTAAGCAGCTTCGGCGGACAACTCCGCTTGCAGCGTGGCGGTGACGTCGCTGATTGCGACGACACTCCGCTGGGAGTTGTCGTCGCAGGCGAAGTTCATCAACGCCACCCGGATTTGCGGCGACGCGCTACTGGCAGCGTGCAAAGGCAGGAAACAAAGCAGGCTGAAAATCATCATCAAACCGCAGGCGGTTCTTGCCCTAGCTGGCGCGGGGTGAGCCTTCCTTCGATTATGCTTGCCACCCCTCAAACCCTCGTAGCACCCGACGTCAGTCGGGTCTAACATTTCCCTCCGCCGATTATGAACCGGGCCGGTTGATGACCGGGGGATGTTCCGTGGACGCATAGGGTTCCTGGTGGTGGCTGTGGTCGAACGGACTGGGATTTTAGCCTTTAGCCTTCAGCCTTCAGCCTTTCCTGGATGGCTGCCTAGTTTGCGAGCTTTGGCAACACCCGCTCCGCAATTTCCGCAGCGGCCTGCTGCAAGGCGGTTTTCGCTGCCGTCTGTTCGGTGATATCGACAGTTACGCTGGTCTGACGGTCAACGGCGAGCATTTCACCGGTGCGCCTTTGGGCTTTCAATTCGACGCGGGCTTTGCAGGAGATCAGGTTACCTTTGCGCATGGCGTAGGCGCTGAAGGCGTCGCCCGTGATTTCCACGTCGGCCTTCTCTTTGGACTTATCATCCTTCAGGGCGAAGCCGCATTCCTTGAGGATCAGGCTGAGCTCGGTTTCGGCGGCGGGGTCAACCACCGGCTGACCGAAGTGGCGTTCCCCGATCTTGACCGATACGGAGGGCAGCGTTTTGCCGCTGACTGATTTCTTGATTCTGGCAATGCGATCCTCGCGGCTTTCGACCTTGGCGACCAGCGTGTCGCCCTTCTCGGAGACGGTGGCGGCGATCTTCTTGGCCAGGTCGCCTGACAGGTCGGTAATGGAGCTTGCTGCCGGTCCTTTCACCAGCTCGCCATAGACACGGCTGGTCTCGGTGCCGATGATCTTGGCGACAATCACGAGTTCTTTGTCGGCCTTGAACACGCGGCCGGTCACGAGCACTTTGGCGCCGGTGAGGTGGCCGACTTTGGCAGCGGTGTCGGGCGAAACCGTGCCGGACAGGCCGAGTTCCTGTTCGCCCAGCACTTTTTCCAATTCGGCGCGCTCGACGGTGATGATCTGAGGATCGGCGGACAGGTTGGCATTGAGGAGCGCGGCGACTTTGGGACCGAGGTCCCACACGGCGTCGGACTTGGACTCGAAGTCGAAGATGGCGACCGTCAGGGGTGGTTGGCTGGCGGGCGCTGAACGGGCGGTTGGGGCCAGTGAACCCATCGTTAGCAGGAAGGCCAGCAACGAGCAGGAGAGTAATTTCATAATGAGATGTTGGTATATTGTAATGGCGTTAGATAAGGCAACCGGGGCGGCTCGGGACGAAGTGCGAGCCGGGCAAACTGAATCAAGTTGAGCTGGGCCTGCGGGCTCTCAGCGAGGTTGGCGACCTGGTCGGCCTGGACGACTACCACGGCGCCTTCGCCCTCCAGCACCAGGTAAAAGGACGGCTTGAGTTCCCGGCGCTTTTCTGCCGATGGCGGCTGAATCCAGACTACGGCGACCCCTTTTTGTGCCAGGGCCTTAATGCGTTTCGGCAGGTCTTCCCGCATTTGTGCTCGGCTCTGGAACGGGCCGATAATGGCCAGCTTGCCCTGGTAGTTCTCCATCTCCGAGTCCTCGAGGTCCTGGCAGTCAACGGCGGCGGCTTTGAGCAGCGGTTTATGCTGGTTTAGGAGGTCAAGCACGCCAAGCGGGTACTCGCCGGCCAGCAGCTTCAACTCCTTCAGCAAGTCGGGCGGATACCCCACGACCTCAGTGACGCCAATCACCTGGTTCGTATCGTCCAGCCATTGGACCAGGAACCGCGTCTCGGCTTTCACCGCAGGAAAAGCCACGGTGGCGGATTCGAGCACGGTCTGTCCTGGCAGGACTGTGAGTTTCTTCCAGGCGGCTTCGCTCACCAGCGCGGCGGTAGCGGAACTGGCCTGGTAAAGGCGAATGCGCAGGTCGGCCTCCACCGGGTTGGCGCCCGGGTTGCGCAACCGGATGGTGATGTTCCGTTCTTTGCCGCTGAAGACACCTTGAGGCGCATTGTCAGGCAGTGCTTGCACTTGCGCGGGGGCCGCAGGTGTCCAAAGTGCGGTAAGCAGCAAAACCGGGAGCGCCGCCTTTAGACGGCAGAACGGTGGGATTTGCCAGCACCCCCGGATATTCCCGGCGCTCTGGTCACCCCTCAAGCGCCTGCAGCCTAAAGGCTGCGCTCCTTGGCTGGCTATCACAGCGTGCTCTCCAAGGCCCTCGCCTCAATTTGGTATTGGCCGCTCCCGGCGCTGGCTTTCGAGCTGGACCAGAGCAACTGGCGGCCCACCACCAGCACATTGCCCTGGTGATCGGAAAGCACATCGCACACGTCGCCGTTGACCTGAATTTGCTGGCCGCTGAATGTGACAAAGCGCTGGCAGCCTTTCGGGCCGGAGATCTTCAGGTAGAGCGGCGGGGAGGCCGGCAGGTTGGGCTCCTTGGCCAAGACTAGATGCGCCCCCTGCTGGTCAAATACAATGGCCTGGAGCTGATGGGGAAAGAGGCCCTGAATTTCCCGGAAATACTGCTGTGCCTCAGCGAGTTGCGGATCATAGCCGGGGGAACGCTGCCCTCGCCACAGGCCGAGAACGAACCCCAGCGTCAGGCAGACCGCGGCCACCCCGAGGGCGAAGGCAGGTTTGCTGACGAGCGAACGGAACGCAGACACCCAGGCCCACGCAGCACCCCCCTCCACCACCGCGGCGACAGAAGCATGCGTGCTCTTCTCGGCGCGGGCGTCTTGCCGGCGCCGTTCGATCTCTGCGGTGACCTGGCTGGGGAACCGTTCCCAGTAATCAGCTCCACGCTCGGGAACAGCCGCGCACTTCAGGACCTCGTTCAGCTCATTATCATTCATTGGCCCGCCTCCCGTTTGAACTGGTCCTTCAACAGCCGCTTGAGTTTGCGCCGCGCGGCGAACACCCGCCAGGAAACCGTCGTTTCCGAGCAGCCCAGTGCGGCTGCTGTCTCGCCGTGGGTGAGGCCGTCGTAGGTTGTCAGGATCACCGCCGCCCGTTGTTTTGGGGGCAGCTTCATGAGCGCCTCCTGGATTAGTTGAGCCCGGCCCGCATCACCGCCGGACGGTTCCAGGTCCTGCTCGCTCCACTCCTTGTGCAGCCGGTCCAGACGTTGCTTTTGCTTCTGCCAGTTGAGGCACTGGTTCACGGCGATGCGGTAGAGCCATGAGGAGAAGCGGGCCTCAGCGCGGAACCCATCCAGGTGCTGATAGGCGTGCATAAAGGTCTCCTGGGCCAAGTCCTCCGCGTCGGCCTGCGAACCGGACATCCGATAGCATAGCGAGTGAATCATGCGCTGATGTTCTCTGATCAAAGCTTCAAAAGCGCCGTGGTCGCCATCCCGGCTCTGGGCTATCCGACGTCTGAGTTCGTTCGTCGCGACCATGCGCTTATCTTTACTAGGTCTGACAATTCTGGGCGAGGAATCCTTTGATCGATTTGGGGCGGCGGAATGCCGCCAGCTTATGTCGCGGGATGCCGCGCCAACGCTCCGATCGTGGAATTGCCGCGAAGAGGCGCCGAAAGCGCAAGAAACGGCCATGTTTCTGCAACTCTTGCGTTTCTAGCGCCCCTTCGCGGCAAGTGTCGCAACTGGCTCATCAGTTTATCTCGCGCGCGGAGCAAGTTCACCAGCGGCAGGTCGTCCCACTCTTCCTCGGCCAGCAGCGACATCTGCGCGCTGCCGGTTCACTCCGTTTTGAACCAGTAGCTGGCGGGCCGGCGGCCGGGCGTCTTCGACAGAATGCCGGTCTTTGCGTCGTAAAGCCAGTGCTGGTCCGGCTCCTGATAGGGCGAGCAGAGGATCGGGTTCTCGACCGGCTGAATGGGAGTCTGGATTTCGGGCATGACGTGTTTTGCGGTCCCCTATTTTGAGTTCCCGCCGGCAGGCGGCCCTTCGCGCAGCGCGAGCGATTCCTGCTGTGCCAGCCGGGCGCGGATTTCCCCCGGGGTGCGCAGCACCCGGCCCTTTGGGAGATGGCTCGACTCCCAGGCGCGCAACTGCTCGCAAAACACATGGATATCGTTGCCGGCCTCGGCAGCCAGCCGGTCTTTGACGGCCCATATCTCTTCCAAAAGGGGGTTCGTGATCATAACAGTGAGTCTCCCATCATTTCCAGCGGCGTGCAAACCGTCGGCAGCTCCCATCCCCGCCGCTCCGCTTCCTTGTGCAGGCGTTTGACCACATGGGCGTTGGCCAGGTGCCGGCAGTTCCAAGTCAGCAGATAGTCCGCCCCGCTCAGCGTGGCGGC
>SESF01009191.1_pt1 | contig 29195 bp, 26 predicted proteins | sample 3171521 | NCBI WGS metagenome assembly SESF01 (sample SAMN10866945, study PRJNA518727) | freshwater metagenome | biome: subpolar coniferous forest; feature: holomictic lake; material: water; isolation source: holomictic Lake 227, 6 m and 8 m depth | place: Canada: near Kenora, Ontario | collected...
CTCTTTAATTTCTTCATTTTTCAGGAAGTAGATCCACTCATCGAGCCTATCCCGAGCGATGTCGTTGAAACGGGTTATTTTGATCAGGTAATATTCAGGGTAGAGCGCCTCAACGCTCTCTTTGTGAAAGAGTTGTTTTTGTTGAAGCGACGTTCGAGCAATCTGCCCAGTAGCCTGGATTGGCCCTCGACGAGACCTTTTTCCATGCCTTTTTCTGCTGCCGAAAAGCTTAATGAATCTCTTTCTGTGCATCCTCAGAAATTATGAGAGTATCGTTTCCCATATTTTTTTAGAATCAGTTATCGTAATGAATCGTCCTGCCTTTATATCCTCCCTGCCCCGTTTAATGGCCTCAAGGACTTTGGGATTAGAGAAGTACTCATCCGTGTCGCTGATTTTTTTTGCATGAACAATCGCGTAAATCTCATCTTTACCAGATTGAATAACAACACGTTCCTTATTAGCCAAGGTCAGGTACTTCTTAAGAATTCCTGCGTAACTCTGTTGTGCTGATCGCTATCATAATCATCTCTCTCTGTGTTATACTATCACAACTTCCATAATGAACATTTTTGTTTGCAGTCGGCTATGCTGTGGCGTCACTATAACCATGCTGCTCTTCCAGAGCGAGCAGGTCTTCTGTTGTAGCGATGGAAGGTTGATATTCGGGAATGAGTTGCTTCAGAAGCAATTTGATATTTTGAGCCTCATTGCTGTTGAAGGCTGCGACAAGGTGGTCGAGCTCGGACTGAAGGAGATGCCAGGGGATAAAGTGCTCCCTTGTTTTGAAAATACGGGGATTGGCTGACGGAACGGAATGGTTGCCAATCAGCAGCTCTTCGTAAAGCTTTTCGCCGGGACGGAGTCCAGTGTAGCTTATCTCTATATCTCCCTCAGGATTTTTGCTGGTGCGAAGAGTGAGACCTGAAAGCTCAATCATCTTGTGGGCAAGATCGACAATTTTGACCGGCTCACCCATTTCGAGCAGAAAAAGATCACCCGATGACGCCAGGGCACCCGCCTGGATGACGAGCTGTGCTGCTTCGGGGATGGTCATGAAATAGCGGGTAATATCAGGGTGTGTGATAGTGACGGGGCCTCCGCTCTTGATCTGTTTGCGGAAGAGTGGCACTACCGATCCACTTGAACCAAGCACATTGCCAAAACGCACGATGGAGAAACAGGTTGTGTTCCCTGGTTCTGCGGCAAGTGCCTGAAATATCATTTCGCAGAGCCTTTTGCTTGCACCCATGATATTGGTAGGTCGTACGGCCTTGTCGGTACTGACGAGCACGACACTCGCTACACCATGCTGCCGTGCGACCTCAGCGATAGTGCGTGTGCCTGAAACGTTGTTGCGAATCCCTTCTGCGGGATTCTGTTCGACCATCGGCACATGCTTGTAGGCCGCTGCGTGATAGATAAGCTGCGGACGAAAAATGGAAACAATTTCCCCGATTCGCTCTCGATTGGTGACATCGCAGAGCAGGGGCACAATCCGTGTAGCAGAAGAGATGCGTGCAGTGCGTAGCGTGAGCTCACGATGAATCGAGTAGAGATTAAGTTCTGAATTGTCGAGCAGCAGCAGCGTCGATGGCCGGGCATGAAGAAGTTGACGGCAGAGTTCACTGCCTATGGAGCCTCCTGCTCCGGTAACCAGAATAATCTGGCCGGTAATGAGATGGGCAATGAGACCATAATCGAGCGGTACCGGGTCACGACCAAGAAGATCCTCAATGTCGACCGACTTGATATCGAAGATATTTACCTTGCCTTCAACAAGCTCTTCAACTACGGGCAACATCTTGATATGTACCAAATATTTAGAGTATTGCTGAACAATTTCATTGAGGCGACTGCGGCTTGCCGAAGGCATTGCAATCAAAATACTTTTTATTGCACTTCGCTCAATCAACTCCTCTGCCTCCTGAGAGCTGAAAACGGTTATGTTGTTGATAGTGCGCCCCTGCAACTCCTCGTTATCGTCTATAAAACCGGAAACACTATATTTTTTGGTTCGGCTGATGGCTCTGACAATCTCCACCCCGGCTGAACCTGCGCCATACACAAGAATATTATCGGGAATACAGGAGCTTTTTTGATGGTGACGCTCAATGCTGCTGCTCAGCAAACGAGGCAAAGCCCGGCTTCCTCCAATCATCAACAGAAAAAGTATCGGCTGCAGAATTGCGGCTGAAAGGGGTAGTTTGGGAACCGTGAAAAAGAAGAAAAAAAAGAAAAAGAGGAAGCCATAGAAAACAACAGCCTTGAAAATAGTGAAAAAATTTTCGAAACTGTTGAAACGCTGAACCGTGTTGTAGATGCCGAATACAAGAAAGACGGGTAACATCAGGGCTGGTGCAAGCAGAAAAGCAATCCACTCCTGCTCCACAGGCCGATGCAACTCTCCGCAAAGAACCGACAAAGCCACCCAAAGAGAGAACTCTGCTGAGCATACATCAAAAATAACAATGGTGGCAAGCTTGAAAAGTCGGGAAGAGGCAAAAACTTTTCGGCCTATGGCGAAAAAACGTCGCTTCAAATGACAAACAAAGTAATAATTTATCTACAAATTTTGCTCACAGTAGAGCACCGGCAGCTCTTCCTGAAACGAGAGAGCTGCTGGTGAATATCATGGTCAAAAGATTTTTTACCTGGCTGCGTCCACTTTAGCCGCTGCTGACGCTTTGGCTGCTTCTGCTGATGCTGCTGCTGCCTTGGCCGCCGTTGCGGCATCTGCTGCCGAAGCTGCCGCTGCGGCTGATTGAGGTGCTGCGGCGGCTGCTGCCGCGGCGGCGGCGGCGGCATCTGCGGCTGTTGCTGCGGCGGCGGCGGCTGTTGCTGCGGCATCTGCTGCGGCTGATGCCGTCGATGCAGCGGCGGCGGCTGACGCTGCCGACGCTGCAGCTGATGCGGCGGCTGACGCTGTTGCTGCGGCTGTTGCTGCGGCTACGGCGGCGGCTACGGCTGAACCAACGCCATCAACAACACCGGAGGAGGCAACTCCATCAGAGCCATTGCCGGCCATGAGTGGAGCGGTTGAAAAAGCGGGGGTTATGGCTAACAGCATGAGGGCACAAGCAATCCTTTTTTTCATAAGTGTTCTCCTGAAGATTAAAGTTGAAAGCCGGTACCCACAATAAAGATACCACGGACTCCATCGCCTGAGTAATTGGTAAGATCAGCGGCTCCAAGGGCGATGACTATCGGCAGTTTATTGACCATGAAGGTCTTCGAGATGCCTGCGTTGAGGTTGATGCCATTCCAGTCGGCAATCACATTGAATTTGTCAGCAACCTCGTAAGCGACATTACCAAAAATGCAGGTACCATTCCCCCCTTTGCCGGAGGCAACGTCCTCCCCACTCTTGTTGGCAAAGCGTCCGCTGCCTGCTCCGACGCTGAAATGGAGACGTGATACACCGGTTGTTGTATTGACAAACGGCTCGGTCTGGACCACCTGGCTGTAGACCGCATAAAAGCTTTTACCGGTATCGCCGCCGCTGGTCAGCATGATATTTTCAACACCCACTCCAACAGTTCTGGCATTGCCAAGGCTTCGAGAGAGTTGAAAAGCCGTGGAATAGCGATCCCACTGGCTGAGGTCGAGCGAGATGAGGCAAACCTGGACGCCTACATTCTCTTTTGGGTCACCAACGCCAAAGCCAAACACCGCCGCGCCGTCCGCCTTGGTGGCGTAAGGTGCAGGGATGGAGCCACCAACACCCATAAAAACAATATTGTTGGCCGCACCCTCTGCTGAAGGGGTAGAGAGTGTTTGACAATTACTGTTAGCCCGATAGAGTGGCGCTGCAGCTTTGCACTCTGGCGTGCTCAGTGCAAGCAACCCGAAAAGGGCCAGCACAAAATATTCTTTCAGTGGTTTCATGCTCCCGAATGGTTTTAACTGTTTATGAAGCCTCTTCGTAGTTGTTGTAACCGTATTTGCCGTAGCCGTATTTGCCGTAGCCGTATTTGCCATACCCAAAGAGAGGCTTGTTGGGCGACTCAATCACTACGACGCCGACCGTCCGCGATTTCAGATAGTGGTCTACAGTAAAATCATGGACAGGGCCTTTGGACGTATAATCTATCCGGGCAACCAGCATAATAGCATCAGCGATGTGAGCGAGCTGCACCGCGTCGCTGAGGAAAAGAGGGGGGCAGTCGAGGATGATCTTGTCGAACTTTGCTTCGAGATCCTCCAAAAGGATTGCTATTTTGTTTGAGCCGAAGAGCTCCGTATGATCCTGCAGTTTACGTCCGGCACTCACATAAAAGAGATTCTCAAAATGGGTGGGCTGAAAATAGCTCTCATCCATCGATGTGTGGGAGCTGAAAAGAAAGTCGGTCAGGCCCGGTTCCCGATTGCCTTTGAATTTTCTATGCTGCGATGCTCGCCGTAAATCGCAGTCGATAATGAGCGTTTTTTTGCCTGCAAGGGCATAAGAGAGCCCTAAATTGGCGCAGACGGTCGACTTCCCTTCACTCATTGCTGTGCCGGAGACAAGAATGGTATGCAATGGAGTGTCGACACAGCTGTAATCAAGAGCGGTGCGAAGCATCCTGAAACTTTCGGCAAAGGGCGATAAAAGGTTTTCGTTGATCATCAACATGGGCACCTCTCCACTCTTGGGTATATTGGGCTTTCGCTGGTCAGATGAGCTGTATTTTAAAACTTTTTCCCTGAAAACTTTGCTTGAGTTGTAAAGGATCCTCGGCCACAGTGAAAGTTTATCGGCTGAAGCTTCATTTTTGCTGCCGAGGTTCACAAATGGAATGGAAGCGAGTAAGGGCAGACCAATATCACTGAAAAAGCTTTCATCCTTGATGGTGCTGTCGAGAAACTCGGCCACATAGGTAAAAAGAAGGGCAAGCAGCCCGCCAAGCACGAGGCCCATGAGCATGCTTTTTTTCAGTTCAGGCTTTTCGGGAGAAAAGGGACGGAATGCCGAGCCCACAAGCGTGACACTCCCCACTTCGGAGCCGAGCAGAATGCGTGCTTCATCCGACTTCTCTTTCAGAAACATGTAGGTTTTATTAACAACCTCCCTGTCGCGGAGCAGCCTTGCGTAATTCTGCTGTTTTTGGGGCAGCGTAGAGAGTTGGCTTTCGTAATATTGTTTCAGGCGACTGAACTCTGTCATGCCGAAGTTCAGCTCGTTAAGCTTTCGCTCAATCTGAAGCTTTTCAGCAACCATGTCGAAGTTCGCTTTCTGTGCCAGCCCGGCATAACCGATGGCTCCGGCAATTTTGCTGCGGCTGAGCTGTTCGTAGCGTGTTTTTACCACGTCGAGCTGCTGCTTTTGCTGCTTGACCTCCGGGTTTTCAGCCCCTTTTTCACGCAGCAACTGTATGTAACTGCTTTGATGACTCCTTATTTCGTCCATGATGGAGCCCAGTTGACGGCTCACATTTTGTGCAACATGCTGGCTCAGCTCCTTGTCGGCCTCGGTGAGTTTTTTTTCAAGAAAGGCAAGGCTGTTCCTGGTAATGTTGTATTCGGTTTTGATGCTGTTGACCTTTGCGTCAGTCTCAATGAGTTTATCGAGCAGTTGCTGGGTGTTGCCGGAAAACTCATAGATTTCATGCGCTGCCATGTAACTGGTTTGGGCGTTATCGGCATCAGCAACTTTTTTCTGCTGGGCCTGGAGCATGTTGGCGATAAAGCTGCTTGCCTGGCTATATTTTTCAGAGTTCCGGTTGATATCGAAATCCCTGTAGGCGCGACAGAGTGTATTGGTCAAAAAAACAGATTCATCCGCAAAGGGGCTTGAGACCGAGACCTTGAGGAGGTTGGTTTCGCGCACAGCCTCAACCTGCGTGCGACCGCTCAGCTTGAGTGCATAGCTCCGCAGAAGCTGATCGCTGTCGGGCAAGAGTGGAACTGAAGGTTTTGAGGAGCCGAAAATGCGAAAAGGCTCAAAAAAACGTTTCATTGGCGAGAGGTACTCCCTGTTGCCAAAAAACTCCAGTGAGCCGCCGCTTTCGGCAAGTTTCCGGACGGCAAGCTCCGCAATGGGCATTGACTTGAGCAACTCCATATCCTTTTTGGATGCCTTGCTGTCTGCCGCACCGGATCCAAGCACCGACTCAAGGATATCTCCGGGATTATTGGGCGCATTGATCATCATCACCAGATCGGCACGATATTCGGGAGTCAGTGTTTGATGATAGAGGTAGGCCAGGGTTAGCGAAGAGAGAAGCACGATCAGAATCCCGTACCTGCGGCGCAGAATAATCTTGACGATCTCGGCAAGCGTTATTTCGGACTCACGAGTTGAGGGATAGGTCTCTTCCAGAGTACCTTGGCGTTGTTGTTCAACCGTCATAGGATAGTTTCCTGGTCGTTATTTTCTGAGATTGGTGTAGATGTAGGTCCATGGATAGACCACGCTAACAATACTGGCAAATTTTTCGAAACTGAAGCTTCTCTCAGGAAATATTATGGTGTCGTTTGGTTTCAGGGCAATGAATGAGGAGCGGTCACCATGTTTGTAATACTCTTTGAGGTCAACGACGTAGGCCTGCACGCCATTTTTGTCGGGTTCCTGACGGGCAACCAGCACTTTGCGAAGATTGGCTTCGGACTGCAAACCTCCTGCAAGGGCGAGGATGGTGGCAAAATCGACATTTTCACGAACCACAAGCTGACCCTGCTTGTTGACCTGGCCAAGGACATTGATGATCATGAGGATATTGCCGCTGTCATCGGTAAAATAGGAGTCCTGCACCAGGGGGTAGTTTGGACCTGAAAGGGGCTTATAGCCGGATTGCTGATTGCCGGAAAAAAGGGCTGTAGCTACTCCCTGTTCACCCGCTGCCTCCGCCTTGCTGAAGAAGAAGAGCGTGCTTTGCAGGAAGAGCGCCGTCACTGCAAGGGTTCTTAAAGCGCTCATGGAAAGATCTGTTTTTGATAAAACATTGAAAAATTTAAAAGCTACGCTACCTTCAGTCCCATTTGAAGGAGTTATACACTCTTAACCAAATGCTTCTCCTGAGTGCAGAACAGCGGCCATTGATGTCAAGAAACCGGGAAAGAGGTCAAAACCGGAATTGCTTCAACATAACAACGAACCCCGGTAAGTTCAACATCTATGACTTGAACAACAACTGCATGGTTTTCGTTCCAACAGCTTTCAAAGCGTTTAAAGTGCCTTGCTAAAGGTTTTTGCTGTACAGCTCTTCTGTTACAGCCTTGAGCATTCGAAAGGTACGATTATCAAAAAAATTTAACAAAAAATAGATACGACTATTTACTTTATATACAAAAAGATACATAAATAACACGCGCCATCATCAAAACACACAAGAAATGCGCCGGCAATTTCCTGCGCTATCACGAAACAGTGTTGCCGTCCACTCTCTGCTCAAATCTGCTCATTGCAAGTAGCGCTCAATAATACGGAGAAACTGCTGGCCATAGCGCTGAAGTTTGACCTCGCCAACGCCCGACACAGTGAGCATTGCTTCAGCCGTGCGGGGAAGGGTGGCTGCCATGTCGTGCAGCGTGCGGTCGGAGAAGACGACGTAGGGCGGAATACCCTGCTCATCGGCAATGTGCTTGCGCAGCATGCGCAGTTGTTCAAAGAGCTTGTTATCGTAGGGGGCATCACCCGCTTTAGCCAGCGGTTGCTCCGTTTTCTTTTCGAGAAAGCGGACAATGTCGATACGCTCTTCGCGGCGCAGCACCTTCGATGCTCTGGGCAGAAGGGAGAGTGTGGGGTAGAGCCCTTCAGATTTTTGGATAACCTGTTGTGCGAGAAGTTCATCGATGAGGCGGCGCCAATATTTTTTGTCGTGAGCTTTGCCTACACCCCAGGTTTTGAGGCGGTCGTGGCCGAAGTCGAAAATTTTTTTGTTCTGGCTGCCGGTGAGGATATCAACAATATGGGTTGCCCCAAAGCGCTCTTCGGTGCGAACGATGGCGGAGAGTATCATCTGCGACTGAACGGTGGCGTCCACCACTTCGCGGGTGCCGAGGCAGATATCGCAGGAGTTGCAATTTTCATGCGGGTAGCGTTCGCCGAAGTAGTCGAGGAGGGTTCGGCGGCGGCAGACGGAGGTTGAGGCAAAGGTGACCACTTTTGAAAGCGCGGCGAGCGCCCGCTGGCGTTCTGCTTCATCCGGCATGGCGTCAATAAAGAAGCGCATTTTTGGGATGTCGCCCTGGGAGAAAAGCAGGGTGCATCTGGCTGGTTCGCCGTCGCGCCCCGCCCTGCCGGTCTCCTGGTAGTAGTTTTCGATGCTTTTAGGGAGGTCTGCGTGGATAACAAAGCGGATGTTGGATTTGTCGATTCCCATGCCGAAGGCGATGGTGGCAACGATGACCTCCACTTCGTCGCGGATGAAGGCCTCCTGGTTCTTTTTGCGCTCCAGGTCGCTGAGACCGGCATGGTAGGGAATGGCACGGAACCCTTTGGCCTGGAGCATGGCGGCGGTGTCGTTGACGCTTTTGCGGCTGGTGCGATAGATGATGCCCGCCTTGCCCTCGTTTCTGTTGAGGAGCGCAACGAGCTGTGGTTCCACATTTTCCTTGAAGCGAACGTCGTAGAGGAGGTTGGGCCTATCGAAGGAGGCGCGGACAATGAGGGGGTTGCGCAAGGCCAGTTTATCGAGAATCTCCTGCTGCACCCTGTGGGTCGCCGTGGCGGTAAAGGCGGCAACCGGGGTGTTGGGGAAGAGGGTAACGAGATCGGAGAGCGAGAGGTAGTCGGGGCGGAAGTCGTGCCCCCATTCCGAGATGCAGTGTGCTTCGTCGATAACGGCCAAACTGAGCGGCACCCGGCTAAGTGTTTCGCGGAAGTGGCTGAGGATGAAGCGTTCGGGGGCGACGTAGAGAAGGTCGAGCTGGCCGGAGAGGAGAGCGTGCATCACCTCGTCGCGCTCCCCGGCGCTCTGGGAGCTGTTGAGGAAGGCGGCGCGAATGCCGTTGGAGCGGGCACCATCGACCTGGTCTTTCATGAGGGCGATGAGCGGGCTGATGACCATGCAGGTGCCGGGGAGGAGGAGGGCGGGGAGCTGGTAGCAGAGTGATTTGCCGCCGCCGGTGGGCATAATGGCCAAAACGTCCCGTTGCTGGAGCAGCGAGCGCACCACACTCTCCTGGTTGGGGCGGAACTCATGAAAACCAAAAACCTTGCGGAGAGTGTTGAGCATAATGGGGCCAATTCAGCTTTTATGTTTGCGCCAGGTGCCAAGATAGAGCGCGGCAAGCCGGGCTCCGAAGCGCAAAATTTCGGTGTCGGAAAGGATGGAGAGAATCTGGCCCGTGATTCTTCCGGGGTTGTTGTGCAGCCATTCGTTGCGGTAGAGAGCGCTCATGAGCGTCTCCATGGAGAGGGAACAGGCGCATTCGACCAGTTTTTCGAGGCTGATCTCCGGGCCTGAAATCGGGGCAGAAGGCTCTCCCTCTTTCTGCGCTTTCATGGTGAGTACCCGGTCGGTACCCCTCTCCTGGAGGGTAAAAGTGATGCTCTGCACGGGTGAGCGGCGGATACGGAGGGTGAGGGGCTGCGTCAAGGGTTTGCATGAGGGGAGCGCAGCCTGCACTATCTCTCCATGCTCGTGCTCAAGCTGCCGTTGAAGGGCTTTGAAGACGAGATCGGTGATTTGGCGGGTGTTGAGATTTTTGTTGACCCGCATGAGAAAACAGAGCTGAAAGAGGTCAATCAAAAAATTGAGCAGCAGCTCTCTGGGGCTGTTGCGCTTCATGACGGAGCGGTAGCGGTTGAAGGCGACGTTGCAGTAGGCCAGCATATCAACCAGGGTGGCGCTGTCCATGGTGCGGGTTTCGATGACGGGGCAGTAGTTGTTATAGAAGTCCCAGTCGAATGAGCAGATCTTCCCCTCGGCTTTGTACTCTTCGAAGATGCCTGTGCCGGGATAGGGTGTCATGATCATGAAGAGTGCCTGGCGGAGGCCGAGGGAGCGTGCAAAGTCGGGGTAGACAATGGTGTCGTCGATGGTTTCGGTATAGTGGCCGATGATGAAGTACCCTTCGGCTCCGATGCCGTGCTCGCGACAAAGCGCAATGGCCTTTGAGACATCGCCAAGGCTGTTTTTTTTGTTCATGAGGGCAAGGGTGGCTTCGCTGGGGCTTTCGATGCCGAGGCCGACCTTGCTGAGGCCGATACGCCGCAATTTATCGAGAATCCGTTCGGCCCTTACAAGATCTTTGGCCCTCGTTTCGGTCATGATGCGGAAGTTGGTCAGCCCCCTTTCGATCATGAGGTCGCAAATCTTTTCGGCCCGCCCGATGTTGGTCAAAAAGTTGGCGTCCCAGATTTTGAGCAGTTTTTTGTTTTTGGGGTCGTGCAACAGGGCGATCTCTTCGACCACATTTTCGGCACTGCGACCTCTCCACCCTTTGTGCATCTGGTCGTTGGCGCAAAAGGAGCAGCTCCAGGGGCAGCCTCGTGAGGTGTAGATGGTGTCGATGGAGTAGGCATCGCCCTTTTCGCCGTAACGGCTGGGGCGAAGGGTGCGCATCGGAAAGCGGATGGTGTCGATATTCTGAATGGTGGGTCTTGGCTCGGTATAGACAATGGTGCCATTTTCACGGTAGGCAAGTCCCTTGACCTCTTTTGAGGGGCCATTGAGCACCAGCTCGCGGAAGGTCTCCTCGCCCTCGCCGATGACCACAAGGTCCACGCAGGAGAGTTTCAGCACCTCTTCGGGGAGGGCCGTGGGGTGAAAACCGCCCATGACCACAAAGGCACCTGCCTCTTTGGCTATTTTTGCAAGCCGCTCGGCCTGATTGAAGGCACCGGTCATGGAGGAGATGGCTACCAAATCGACCGGCTTTTTTTTCAACAGGGTACGGAGGCTTTCAAAAATACCCTCGTTGTAATAATTTTCGGGCATGACAATGCTTTCGACATCATGCTCAACAGCAGCCGCCAGGTAACAGACACCGATACAGTCGGTAATGAAGCGGGGAAAGGGGGCTATAATGGTCTGTGGAGCCTCAACAAGACAGAGATGGTTGAAATATGCCATAGGGTTGGAGCGTTGAATTCGTTGACAATCAGCCAAAAATAATGATGAAGATACATATTCTCCGGGATTTTTACTCTTTGCCGTGCACCATGAGGGAGGAATGATAACGTTCCCCTTTCAGGTTAAAACAAAAATTCAAGTATATTGCCGTACTATCATAGTTTCGGCAATTACAGCAAAAAAAACGGAAACCTGATTATGAAGCCTTTACAATTTTTGGCGGGAGCTGCAATCGCACTGGCAGCCATTCAGCTTGTCCCTTATGGTCGTGACCACAAGAGTCCTCCCGTCACTGGCGAGCCGAAATGGGACTCCCCTCGTACCATCGAACTTTTTGGTCGCGCCTGCAAGAACTGCCATTCGAACGAAACCCTCTGGCCGTGGTACAGCTCCGTGGCACCTGTATCGTGGTTGACCCAGTTTGATGTCTCTCTTGGAAGGAGCGCATTTAACGTTTCGGAGTGGGGTCGAACGACCGGTGAAAATGAGGGGCACAAGGCTGCCGGCGAGGTGAAGGAGGGCAAAATGCCTCCGTTTATCTATCTGCCAGCCCATCCTGAAGCAAAATTGACCGCTGAGGAGAAGGTTGAGCTGGCCAGGGGGCTTGCAGCCACCTTTGGTGAGGAAAAAGCGGGTGGCCAAAAGGGTGCGGCCAAGGAGGGTGACGAGGGCGCTGCCAAAGGTAAAGATGGCGATAACGATAGAGATTAAAAAGGAATACTCTCCCTTTGAGCCACCCTGCAAAGCCATGCAGGGCCTTCTTGGGTTTGAGCGCTTTGCAACTGTTTCAGTCATGATTTTATGAGGTTTCCGATGTTTTCGAACCGGGCGGTTTCTGCTGGCCAGAACTACCCTCTTCATCTGCTTCTTTTTCTTTTGACGGTGCTGACCACACTCTGGGCGGGTGCCTTCTGGGGTGGTCATGCCGTCAACATCACCTCTCTGCCCCTCTTCATCCGTTCACTTGCCCCTGGTATCCCCTATTCGGCCTCTCTCCTTCTGTTTTTGACGGTTCATGAGTTTGGCCACTTTTTTGCAGCACGACGCCATCATGTGCATGCAACGCTCCCCTATTACATTCCGGTGCCTCCCCTCCCCTCTCTTTTGAGCCTTGGTACGATGGGGGCTGTAATAAAGGTGAGGGAGCGGATTCCGGGCACAAACTCTCTTTTTGATATTGGTGTTTCTGGTCCAATGGGAGGGTTTGCGGTCTGCCTTGGAATGCTGGTATACGGTTTTCTCAATCTTCCTCCGGCAGATTTTCTCTCTGCCATTCATCCTCAAAATGTAACACAAGGCGGCATGCAGGCTCAGGCAGCTTCGGGCACTTTGGTGCTTGGCAAAAATCTGCTCTGGATCGGGCTGGAGCACCTTCTCGCGCCAAAAAACCTGCCGCCGATGACAGAGATGTATCACTATCCCTTTCTTTTTGTAGGCTGGCTCGGTTCACTCGTGACGGCGTTGAACCTGCTTCCGGTGGGTCAGCTCGACGGGGGCCATATCAGTTATGCCCTCTTTGGCAGAAGGGGACATGCCATAGCTGCACGGCTTTTTCTCCTTTTTATTGTAATTCTCGCCTTTCCCTCATTTCTGGAGCTGCTGCTCTCCTGGCTCAAACCGGAGGCGGTTGCACTGATTCCGCCGGAGTTACTGCACTGGTCATGGTCGGGCTGGATGGTGTGGTCGCTGATTCTTTCGCGTATTGTCGGCCTCGGCCATCCCCCAACGGTGCATGACCACCCCCTCACCACCGGAAGAACACTCTCTGGATGGGTGGCCATAGGGATTTTTGTAATCACCTTCACGCCGGTACCGTTCGGAGTGACCTGAAGAGGCTTGAACATTATTCTATGAACAATAACCTGATGCTTCATTGCAGGGGGCGAGCGCTTGATTTCTCTGCCGGGCCACTCATCATGGGGATCCTCAATACGACGCCCGATTCGTTTTATGATGGCGGGATGTTACATGCCGGTACCAGCGGTGTAGTGCTTGAGCGGGCGCTCAATCATGCCCTCACGATGATTGGGGAGGGGGCTTCAATACTTGATATTGGCGGTGAATCGTCGAGGCCTGGCGCTGCAAAAATTTCTGCCCGTGAGGAGATTGAGCGTACAGTGCCGCTGATTGCCCTTGTACGCCAGAGAAGCGATGTCGTCATTTCAATTGATACCTTTAAGGCGGAGGTGGCCGAGGAGGCGTTGCGGGCGGGGGCTGATATGGTCAATGATATTTCGGGCTTTACCTTCGACCGGCAGCTTCCGGCGGTGTGCAGGAAGTACCGTGCGGCGGTGGTGTTGATGCACACTGCCGTAAGGCCGGAGTTGATGCAGTGGAGCACAGCGGCTGAGCCGGGAGAAGAGGATATTGTTACACGGGTGAGCCGTTTTCTGGCACGCTCCATAGCACTGGCTGAAGAGTATTCGATTAACGATATTCTTGTCGATCCGGGTTTCGGCTTTGGCAAAAGCGTTGCGGAAAATTTTCAACTGCTCGATCAGCTCAACTCGCTGCTTGCTTTGGGGCACCCTATCCTGGCGGGTATATCGCGAAAATCCTTTCTCGGCCATGCCATCACCCGGTCCAACTCAGAAACGCCACCCCCATCCGGGCGACTGGCCGCCACCATCGCAGCACAAACGATAGCCCTGATGCGTGGTGCCGCCATTCTGCGTGTCCACGACGTCGCTGCTGCTGCCGCATCCGTCGCCATTGTCGGCGCAACCCTTGCACCGTAGCAGGGGCTTGTAGTATTCTTTGCGGATTTATTTTTTGTTACATTGGTGTTTCTGCCTGCATTGTGACTATCAAACCCTTTTTGTCTCATTGTTCAGATGTACCTTTCAAAAATTGAACTTTTTGGTTTCAAGAGCTTTGCGCATCGGGTCAAAATCAAATTTGACCCGGGGCTTACCGCAATTGTGGGGCCTAACGGATGTGGCAAAACAAATGTGGTGGATGCCATGCGCTGGGTGCTGGGCGAGCAGAAGTCGTCGCTGCTTCGGTCGGCAAAGATGGAGAATATTATTTTTAATGGTTCGAGGAATCTCAAGCCTCTGAGCCTTACGGAGGTCTCGCTGACGATCGAGAATAATCGGAATGTGCTCCCGATTGAGTATACCGAGGTGACGGTTACACGCCGCTTGTACCGCAATGGCGAGAGTGAGTTTATGCTGAATATGGTGCCTTGCCGACTGCGCGATATTCTTGATATTTTTACCGATACGGGGATGGGGAGCGATGCCTATTCGGTTATTGAGCTGAAGATGATTGAGGAGATTATCAGCAACAAGAGCGAGGAACGACTAAAGCTTTTTGAGGAGGCGGCTGGTATTACCCGCTATAAACAGCGTCGAAAACAGAGCTTCAAGCTGCTCGAAAGTACCTCGCTCGACCTCTCCCGCGTTGATGATGTGGTGGCGGAGGTTGAAAAAAAGGTGCGGAGCCTGAAGCTGCAGGTGCGCAAGGCTGAAAAACTGAGGGAGCTGAAAAAGAGGATTCGTGATCTCGATCTTGCGCTCTCCTGGCTGACTATGGAGGAGCTGCGCGAAAAGCTGGAGCCGATGCAGCGCCGTATCAGGGAGGAGGAGGGGCTGAACCATGCCGATGCAACCGCAATAGCGACTGAGGAGAGCGCCGCTGAGGAGCGGGAGCTGCTGCTGCTGAAGGAGGAGAGTGCGCTCTCGGAGGGTCAGAAAAGGCTGAACGGGAGCAATCAGCGGATTCACACTCTCGAAAAAGCACTTTTGCAGCATGAAGAGCAGCAAAAAAACCTTGTATCCGATCTGGCTCGCTTCAGGGCAATTCTGCGCAGCAGGGAGCAGAAATGCGCGGAAGAGGAGTTGCGCGAGCGGGAGCTGCTGCGGCAGAAAGCTCCTGGTGAAGCGGCCTGCATCGAGCTGCACGAAGCCTTTCTGAGCCTTGTTGCGGAGTATGACGCGCTCAATGACACACTTGGCCAGCAGAGGGAGATGCTTGAGCGTGAGCGGAGGCTCTGCGCGGAGGAGCAGAGTGAGGCCAACCACCTGGCGTTGAAAAAACACAGCCTTGAATCGAAGCGGGAGTATCTGCGTTCGACAATTGAGCGGCTTGAGGCAAAAGAGGCCGCCATTGAAGAGAAGATGAAAAACTCCCTGAACGCTGAAGAGGAGTTGCAGCGGGAGATTGAGCACAAAAAAAGTGCTATTGCCAAGGCGAAGAGAGACGAAGAGGGTGTGAGGGAGAGGCTTGAGAGGCTGAAAGGGCGTATCGGGGAGATGCAGGAGGCTACGCTTCTGAAACGCTCTGAGCGGGAGAGGGTGCACAACCAGATTTTGCTTGCCAATTCGGTGCTGGATAATTTTGAGGGAATGCCGGAGGGGATCGGCTTCCTTGAAAAGCAGAAAAGCGGGAATGCGGGGCTGGGGTGCCTGTCGGACCTTCTCTCGCTTGAGAGCTCTTGCCAGAAGGCGGTCAATGCGGCGCTTGGCGACAGTATGAGCTACTATCTCTGCCAGTCGCTGCAGGAGGCCAAGGAGGGAATTGCCAATCTGAGGAGCTCCAACAAGGGGAAGGTTCATTTTCTGGTACTTGATCTGGTGAGCGAGAGCAAGAGTGTTGACTACCCGGAGATCGCGGGCGCACAGAAAACGGTTGAGCTCATTACCTACCCTCCTGAACTGCATCATGCACTCTTGCTGATGCTCGGAAAAAGCTATGTGGTAGCGGATCTCAACAGGGCGGAGTCGCTCGCCATGCTCCATCCTGACTGCTCATTTGTAACGAGTGAGGGTGAAAAATTTGCCGGCAGGGCTCTTTTGCTGGGTGGAAGCTCAAAAAACAGCGAGGGGTTGCGGCTTGGCAGAAAGGCACTGCGTGAGAAGCTCCAAAAAGAGCTTGTGGTGGTGGAACAATCAATCATCAGAGATGAGGATGCCCTTCTGCAACTGCGCAAGGAGCTGGGATCAATCAGGGCAGACGAAGGGCATCTGGAGGTGGAGCGTCTTGGCCTGGAGCTGGGGACGCTTGAGAAGAGGGCGACCCGGCTGGATGCTGAAGAGAGTGCCAACAAACGGGAGAGAGAGCAGACTGAAGCGGAAAGGATGGCAATGGTTGCGCAAAAAGCGGCCTGCGAGGCTGAAGTGCAGACGCTTTTGCCCGCTATCAGCAGCAAGGCCGGATCAGCGGCGCTGTTCAGTGAAAAGATCCGGCTTCTACAGGAGAATCTTACCACACTTGAAAGCCGCCATCATCTCTTTGGCCGGGAGGTGCAGAGCCGTCAAAGCCGCTATAAGGATGCGTTGCGCGATCTTGAAAAACTCAACTTCACCCTCGCAACCTCTGCCAGCAACAAAGGCACACTGCAGGAGGAGATGAAAAGGCTCAATCTGGAAAGTGCTGCCGCCGAAAAAAAACTGGGCATGGGCAAAAGCGCATCAGAAGGGATGAAAAATGAGCTGGAGGCTCTGCTCCTCGGAGCTGCTAAAGAGCAAAAAAGGGTGGGTGAGCTCAGCCTGGCCTACAGGGAGCGACAGGCGCAGCATCACACCGCACAGACAACGCTGAGAGAGCTGCGTCGGAAACACGACCTCCGGCAGCAGTTGCTCGCAACCCTCACGCACGACGCGATGGAATTAGAGCAGTCACTCGACCATCTCTTTTTGGAGGCGCAGGTAAAATACAACTGTGACCTTGCCGTGATGGCTGAACCGGCTCTCGATCATGCCTTTGAGCACCATGAAGCCATAGAGAGACTTACAGTGCTGAACCGGCAGCGTGAACAGTTTGGCGCGGTCAATGAGCTGGCGCTTGACGAGTATGAGGTGGAAAAGGAGCGACTCGATTTTCTTGTCGGTCAGCGCGAGGATCTGCTGAAGGCTGAGCGTGAGCTTCGTTCGACCATTGAGGAGATCAACAGGGCGGCTCTGCAAAAATTTGAAGCCACATTCCGTGAGGTGCGAAAAAACTTCATTGCTCTTTTTCGGGAGCTTTTTGAACTGGAGGATGAGGCTGATCTGCTGATTCATACCGGCGAAGACCCCCTTGATGCCCACATAGAGATTGTGGCCAAACCGAGGGGGAAAAAGCCACTCTCCATTGAACAGTTGAGCGGTGGAGAAAAGGCGCTAACGGCACTCTCGCTGCTCTTTGCCATCTATCTGGTAAAACCGAGCCCCTTCTGTATTCTTGATGAAGTGGACGCTCCGCTTGATGATGCCAATGTCACCCGCTTTATTAAACTTCTGAAAAAATTTGAGAATAACACCCAATTCATTATTGTTACGCACAACAAAAAAACCATGGCCTCCTGCCATGCTCTTTACGGGGTCACCATGGAGGAGGAGGGGGTGTCACGACTGATTCCTGTACGACTTGAAAAAATAAGAATTTGAGAGGTTCCCAAGAGATGCCATGCTGAAGAAACTTGTGTTATTTGATATCGACGGAACATTGCTGACGGTGAGCAAAATCAATCGCCAGGTGCTTGTTGATGCCCTGACGGAGATCTACGGCACTCCGGGAAGCGCTGAGACGCACAATTTTTGCGGCAAGTTGGACAGCGTTATCATTTATGAGGTCTTGCGGAGTGCCGGCCTCGGCGAGGGAGAAATTTCCGAAAAATTTGACAGGGTCAAGGCGTGCTATATTGAGCTTTTCCGCCAGAGGGCCCGCGCCTCGGATGTCCGCTTGATGGAAGGTATCGGGGAACTTTTGCACGAGCTTTCCGGCCGTTCCGAAGCGCTGATTGGCCTTTTGACCGGCAATTTTGAAGCGTCGGGACGCCACAAGCTCCTGCTTCCTGAAATAAACCACTACTTTCCCTTGGGTGCCTTTGCCGATGACGCTGCAAGCCGCAATGAACTGCCTGCGGTAGCGGTCGAAAAAGCGCGCCAACTGACGGGAAAAACATTTACAGACCACGATGTTATTATTATTGGCGATACGGAACACGATATTGCCTGTGCCAGGGTTCTCAACGCAAAATCCATTGCCGTTGCAACCGGCAACTTTTCAGCGGAGGAGCTGAAAAAACACCATCCCCACGTTTTGTATGAAAACCTGGGCAACACGGATGTTGTTGTCAATGAAATCCTCCACTCCACAATCATTTAACTGCTCTTTTATGAAGACGTACCGCCGGCAAATACGTGAAAAGATTTTACAGGCGCTCTATACCATTGAAATCCGTGATACCGACATCGACTCTGCCGCTGGCTGGCTTTTGACCGAGGAGATTTTGGCCGATGCCAATGCCATGAAGTTTTTCAATACGCTCCTGAAAAACATCAAGGAGCACAAAGAGGAGATTGACCTCTATATTGTGAAGCATACCTTCAACTGGGATATGAGCCGTATTGCCATCATCGACAAGAATATCATCCGTATGGCGCTGACGGAGATCCTCTACTGCGAGGATATTCCCCCCAAGGTCTCCATCAATGAGGCTATTGAAATTGCCAAAAAATTCAACAGTACCGACAAGAGCAGCAAGTTTGTCAATGGTATTCTTGATGCCATTTACAACGACCTCAAGGGTGAGGGGAAGGTGCATAAAAATGGACGGGGGCTTATCGACCAGTCGGTGGCCAAGCTTCAAAAGGGCGAGGGTGAGACCGAGAGTCCGGAAATCGGGAGCTGACGAGAGGATGAAACGGAGCCCTGAAGAAAAAATTATTTTTCTCAATGAGGTGCTTGGCCGAGCATACCCGAACCCCAAAAGCGAGCTGTGCTACGGTACCCCTTTTCAGTTGCTTGTGGCCACCATTCTTGCGGCCCAGGCAACGGACAGGCAGGTTAATGTTATTACCCGGGAGCTTTTCCGGGTTGCACCTGACGCCGAAAGCATGAGCCATATAAAGCTTGAGGAGCTGAGAACTCTTGTACGCACCATCAATTACTGCAACAGCAAGGCGAAACATCTTTTTGAGACGAGCCGGATTCTCGTTGAGCGCTTTCATGGCGAGGTGCCCGGGACGAGGGTGGAGCTTGAAAGCCTGCCGGGGGTTGGCCGAAAAACGGCGAACGTTGTGCTGAGCAACGCTTTTGGGCTGCCGGTCATGCCGGTCGATACCCATGTACACCGGGTCTCTAATCGCATAGGGCTGGTTCAGACCAGGACGGTGGAAGAGAGCGAAAAGGGGCTGATGCTGATTATCCCCGAAGCGTTGGTACTCCCCTTTCATCACTATCTGCTGCTGCACGGGCGTTACACCTGCAAGGCAAAAAAGCCTGACTGTGCGCACTGCTCTGTCAACCCTGTCTGCGACTACAGCGCCAAAAGCTAACCAAGTTCCACTTTACGATCGACAGCATAAAGCCACTCACCTTCAGGACGCTGACGGTTGCCTGCCCAGAGTTCGAGCGTGATCCCTTTGCCTGTGGAGAGCGGAGAGGTGAAAATTTCGACCTGGTAGTAGAGCTCATCGAGGAGGTCATCCCACACCTGTTCAAGGGGTATCTCTTTTTCAGCATAGGCCGAGCCGGGAGTGAGAGTTTGGGGCACGTCGGGCTGGAAATAGTCGCTGATGTAGACAAAGCTGTCGGGCATTAAAAAGCCGCCCCTGAAGCTTCCTCTGGCCCGTTTGACACCGGGTACTTCAATCCAGAATTCGAGCAGGGTGTCGAGGGTAAGCTTGCCGTCAGCCGCAAGTTTTTCAAGCAGTTGTTGCACGGTCTGGCGGATGAGCGCTTTGTTCTGCTGGGTCAGCTCATGCATTGTAAAGTCGGGGGTGTGGTCGCGCATGGTGGTCGGGTATAGGGTTAGTTTTTTTTGAGTTATCAGTTGGCTGACTACTGACTATGGTGGTGATGAGTTGTTTCCAGGCGCTCTCTCTCTTCATTTCAGAGCGGTAAAATGGTAATGGTTTTGTCGAGCACGATTTCGAGCCAGGGTTTCAGGAGGTCGGCGGCCCAGATTTCAATGTCGGGCTCACAACGGCTTTTGATACGTAAGGTTATATTGCGCTCGCGGATCTCCACACCGATTTTCTGGACGTTCTTCCGGTGGCCGCGTTCAAGGCCGTTGGCGATGCGCAGAATGCCGGAAAGCACGTCAACGGCCCGCTTGTGCGCGGGTTTGAGCAGGCTGTAGGCTGTATGACGCTCCGAGGGAGGTGATTTACGGTGATAGCGGACAACATGGGCGATAATCTCGATCTCTGAAGGGGAAAATCCGCGAAGCTCCCCGTTGAGAATGATGTACTGGCCATGTTTGTGATGAGAGGAGATGGAGATAAAGGCACCAATGTTGTGGAGCAGTGCGGCGTACTCAAGGAGTTCGCGGTAAGGCTTGTCGAGATGGTGGAGGGGTGCAAGCTTGTCGAAGAGCTGAAGAGTGAGGCGGGCAATATGCTCTGCATGGTCTCGCGCCCAGTTACATCGAAAGCCAAGCTCATAAATGCTTTCGCGGCGAATATCGAGTTCATCCTCCTCCCCCCGCTTTGTGCCAGCGGCAAGGCTATGCTTCAGATAGTGAAGCACCATGCCCTCCCGCAGGGCGGAATCTGAAATCACGATCTCTTCAAGATGAAAGAGCCTGAAAATCATATCGACAAGAATAAGGCCCGGTACAATGAGGTCAACTCGTTTTTCATCAAGACCGGTCATTTTTTTCCGTTCGGCAGCACCAAGCGGAATGACAGCCTGGTACAGTGCCTCAAACTCTGCACGGGTGAAAGTGCTGTTGTTGAGCGAAGTTTCATTCTCCCGACCGTTCATGGAACAGATCATGCGGGCGATATTCTGGGCCGTGCCTGAAGAGGCTATGGCTCTGGCCACCTTGAGCTGGGAGGCTTTTTCGACCGCAGAGACCATCTCAGCCGAAAAAAACTGTTCAAGCATGTGAATATCGTGCTGAGCTATCGGCTCTGAGGCGACGAAACGCTCGCACATTCTTGCCACACCGATTTTGCGGCTCTCGAGCAGTTGTACCCCCTTCTGGTTGACGAGCACAAACTCGACCGACCCGCCGCCGATATCGAAGAGAAGATCGGCGCTTTTGCCAATCTTCACAGCGTTACGAACTCCGTAGTAGATAAATTCGGCCTCCTCCCTGCCGGAGATCACCTTGACTTTCAGACCGGTCTCTTCACGAACGCGACGGAGAAAATCGCCACGGTTTTTTGCCTCGCGAATGGCACTGGTGGCGAAGGCAAGCACATTTTCAGATGCCACACCGTGCTGTGCAGCAAGCACAAGAAAATTTTTCAACGCGGCAATACCTGACTGCATTGCCTCTTCATTGAGCATTTTTGTAGAGATACTGCCGCGACCAATACAGATCATATCCTTGACACGATCGATCTCTACAATCCCCTTTTGCGGACTCTCCTCAACAATAATCATGTGGAAGGAGTTGGTGCCGAGATCAATAGCGGCGACCCTCAATTTTTCACTCTTCATGCCTGGCAGGTTCAAAATGCTCTTTATTAAGCAAGTCAAAATACAAGTTTTGCTCTTGAAACGGAAAAAGAGTTCTTCTGGCCGGATTGATGACCGAAAAAAAAAGATTTCAGTGTATATTCAAGCCTGAAATTGGAGGTAGAGGGCCCTTTTATGGATTTTTTTTACAACTCTTGCTCAGTGCTTTTTTTATTATGGAAGAAAGAGATCGGCTGGAACTCCGCTATGAAATTGCGCGAAAGGCAATTCATCTCTCTTCGCTCTCTATTCCGGTCATTTACTCGTTTATCAGCAAGAACCTTGCTTTACTGCTACTGGTTCCACTTTTTTCAGGTTTTTTTCTGATTGACCTGCTGAAAAACTTTTATACGCCGGTCTCAGTATGGTATCACAAAACCTTCGATTCGATGCTGAGAACGCATGAACTCGAGAAGACAAAAAACCATCTGAACGGTGCGACCTATATTGTTATGGGCGCACTTCTTATGGTGCTTTTTTTCCCAAAAAACATTGCGGTCGCCGCTTTCAGCCTTGTGGCAGTTTCAGATACCCTTGCGGCCATTATCGGAAAAAGTTTCGGCAAGCACCGCTTTGGGCAGAAGAGCGTTGAAGGGAGCATCGCCTTTTTTTGCTCTGCACTTGTGGTGGTCAGCGTCGTACCGGACCTCAAGCTCTCTATTGGCATTGTTATGGCTATAACGGCCACGCTGACCGAGGCATTTATTGTGCGTATCGGTGCATTCAAGGTTGACGATAACCTCTCGATTCCTCTTGCAAGCGCAATAGCGGGGAATCTCTGCACACTTCTCACCATTTTCAGGTAGCGCTTTTTTCAGAATGATCATGCAGACCACACTTACCGATTCCGTTGAAGAGGCCGCCGCTATTTTAAACTCGGGAGGGGTTGTGGCATTTCCAACAGAGACGGTCTATGGCCTTGGTGCCGGGATCTGCCATCCTGATGCGCTGCTCCAGCTCTTTCGGGCAAAAGGACGTCCGGCGGATAACCCGCTGATTGTGCATATCTCCAGCGTTGGGCAGGTGACGGAGGTTGCCTCTGAAGTGAATTTGCAGGCAGCACGACTGATTGAACGCTTTTTTCCTGGCCCACTGACACTGGTGCTTAAAAAACATCCCTCTGTTCCCTATAGCGTTACCGCCGGTCTTGAGACGGTCGGGGTGCGCTGCCCGGCAAATCCTGTAGCCAGGAAGTTTCTCCGTCTCGCTTGCTGCCCGGTGGCAGCTCCCTCGGCAAATCGTTCGGGTCTGCCGAGTGCGACGAGCTGGGAGGCGGTAATGCAGGATCTTGATGGAAAAATTGACTGCCTTTTGCGTGGAGCGCAAAGTACCATCGGCCTTGAATCAACCATTGTTGACTGTTCGGGGGAGAGGCCGATTCTGCTGAGAGCCGGGGCAATCACCCTGGAGCAGTTGCTGGCCGTTGTCCCTGAAATAACGACCGTGACGGTTGCTGAAGCAGAAGAGAGGCCAAGATGCCCAGGGCTGAAGTATCCCCATTATGCACCGAGGGCATCAATTGTGCTCTGTACTGAAGGGGAAAATATTGCCATCGGAGAGTCCCCTTCAGCATATATCGGCCTCTCGGATCCCCCTGAGTCGCTTTCGCTGTTCAAGGTTTGCTCCTCCCTTGAGGAGTATGGCCGGGAGCTTTTCGGGTTTTTCAGGCAGTGTGATGCCCGGAACATCAGCGTCATCTACTGCGAAGTGCCCTCCCTCGAGGGGCTTGGCCGAGCAATCAGGGATCGGCTTATGCGGGCCGCCGGGGGCTTATAAGAAGCAAGATTTCTCGCTGGCGCTCGAAATGACAGAATTATAAAAAAAATACTTCATCGGCATTTTTCCCGCATTCATCAAAATGTAAAAAAACAGCCCAGATGGAAGGAGCCGGGAGCACTGGTTGCCCGCTCGTCGTCATAACTTCCGTAGACCTCCCTGTCGCTGTACCAGGTAACCTCATATCGTGCACCAAGCTTCAGTTGTGGCAGGGCCTGCCATGTTGCCACCACAAAGAGGGATTTGCCCTTCCCGTTGTACATCCCAAGGGAGGAGGTGAGGGGCAGGTCATCCTCATAAGCATAGAGTGCTGCATCGTAATCTTCCGTATTGAAGATGGTCATGCGTCCTTTCAAACTGAATTTTCCGGTGCTGTACCCGGCTTGCTGATAGGCCAGCCATCCGTAAAATTGCTGATTGCCGGCAGGATACTCCTTGACCACTTTTTTGACCTCTCCACGGCTTCTGAGCTGCACTTTGCGGGAGAGGGCGACATCGCAATCGAGGCGGCAGCGGTCGCTGATTTGGGGAAACGCCGTATAGGAGGGAGCGTATGATGTTCCCTGATTGAACTCCTCCTCACGGTATTTGTGCTGGAGTTGAAGGTTCCAGGTGAAGAGTGGCGACTGTTTCCAGATGATGATGAACCGTGAATCGTTGCCATCTGAAGGGCTGGTGTAATTGCTGCCAAGCTGTGGAAAGGTGAAGTGGTCATAATAGGCTGCAACCGAAAGCCGGTTGCTGATTTTTGCGTTGAGGCCAACATAGTATCCCCGCTCATTTGAGCCATCACTCCCCCGTTCGGCAAAGGCTCCGGCAAAAGGGGAGGCGTAAGCGTCACCATAGCGCCGGATTGCGGCAACGGTGCTGAGGCCGTGAAGAATCTCATACTCGGCCCCGGCGATCCACGAGGCGTTAGCGATACGAGTGGAAAATGCCGCTTCGGCAAAGAGACTGGCTTTTCCAACCGAGAGGTCGGTTTCAAGACTGTAAAGGGTTGCCGAAGAGGGGTAACGACCATCAAGCGGCAGAGGATATTTGTAGTCCAATACACTGCCTCCTGCCCTGCCGCTGAAGAGCCCTGCCTGATAACGGTAGAGGAGATTTGCTCCGGAGATGATTTCGGTCACGTTATCTTTTCGGCTTGTTTCAAGCTCGTTGCGATGGTAGCCTGAGGTGCTGAAACTGGTGATGACACCATCGTCGTTGATGACTGCGTCGCGATGGTCGGAGGAGTAGAAGAGGGTCACTTCAAAAGGGTCGAGCTTCAGGGTCGCGGCGGCTCCCTGAAGAAAGCCGTATTCCGAGCTTGAGGCGGAGGGCAGGAGCTGCTTTGAGGGAAGCCTGACGCTGCCGGCAGGGTCACTCCCCTTGGAAAAGTAACGTCCCTGCCCGATGAGCAGCCCCTGGGCAAAATTGAGTTTGTAGTTGCCGAGAACGGCGCTTTTCAGGTGGCCAAGATCGTAGGCATTGAGGCTGATTGCGCTGAAATCGGCCACATCCGGCTCTCCGACATCCTTTTCCTGTACCAGGCTGGCTTTGAGGTGGGGTGCCGAAAACTGCAACCGGTTGTAGAGTTTATAGTTCTCTCCTGCGTAGGTGCCGTCGAGAATCCCGCTGCGAGGTGGCGTCTCCCAGAAGAGTCGGCTATAGAACGAGCCATCAACCAGAGCGGCTTTGGCTTCAGGGGCTCGACGAAAAGCGCTCTCTTTGTTAAAAAGGATGTAGGGGGCAATGCTCGTCGTCTTCTCTTTTCCGATGATAAGTTCGAGCTCCTGCAGGGAGAGTATGGGCCCTTTATCTCGCCGATGGGCGATGATAGCCTCGGCATCGACTCTTTTGAGCCAGGGGAGTTGGCACAGGTCGTCAACATCGGCCTGATTGATAAGAATTTTGCTGTTTTTCAGCCGGTCAGCCAAATCGAGCAACTGCTCAAGATTTGACTCTGATTCAGCATTGTTGAGCAGCTCCTGAAGGTCACCGGTTTCGGCTGAGAGTGCGCATGAGGGAGAAAACGGTGATACGGCAAAAAAGAGAACCGTCATGACCCTGCGCAAGGCATGAGGGTTGAGAGAAAAAAGCGATTTTCCCATAGCTATCGTGATTTTGTGTCAGTTAACAAAACCGGCTGATCGCTTATGGGCTTTCCGTCAACTTGTAGAGTGCCTGAACCTCATTGCGGCTCAGGTAGCGCCATTCGCCACGCCGGAGTTCTCCTGCCTGAAGGCCTGCATAAGCAACCCGTTCAAGCCGTTTAACCTCAAAACCGAGAGTCTCGAACATTCTTCTGACCTGGTGATTTTTTCCTTCATGAATGCTCACCAGTACCTGCATTCCCTCATCAAGCAGTTTGGCGCGACAGGGACTCACTTTTTCACCGGTATCTTTCAATCGCATCCCTCCTGTCAGTTGAGGCAGAAGATTTGGTGTGAACTTTTCACCAAGCTCAGCAATATACTCTTTTTTCACATTTGACGAAGGGTGCATTAATTTATGAGCAAGTGCGCCGTCATTGGTAAGAAGAATGACCCCTGTTGTCTTCCGGTCAAGCCTTCCAACGGGAAAAATGCGCTCTTCGACATCAATAAAATCGAGCACCATCTCCCGCTTTTTTTCGTCACTGTTGGTGGTGATGACGTTTCTTGGTTTGTTGAAGAGAATGTAAACCTTCCTGTGCTCTGGCTGGGCAAACTTTTCACCATCCACAATAACCTCGTCGCGTGAGGGGCTGACCTTTATGCCTGGTGTTGTCACTACAACACCGTTGATCATGACCCTGCCATCCAGAACAAGCTGATCGGCGGCCCTGCGTGACGCTATGCCACACGAGGCGAGATAACGGTTGATTCTTACTTCATCCTCTTTCATGCTGTTTTTCATAGTACTCTATCATCTGCTGCTTGTTCGTTGCCGGATGAGGCGCTTTCGGTGCCATTCAACCGGTTAAGGGATTGCTCTTCTTCATGCTCCTGAAGAATTTCTTTTATTTCGCGAAGTTCAGGGAGCTCTTTCAGTGACGGGAGGTTGAAGAGGTCGAGAAACTCTGTGGTGGTACCGTATTGCAGGGGTTTTCCGGGAGCATCCGCTCTTCCACGAACTTCGATGAGGGCACGGAGCAAAAGCCGATCGAGCGCATAATCGGGGCTCACACCGCGAATTTTCTGAATCTCCCCCCTGGTTACAGGCTGATTATAGGCAATAACGGCAAGAACTTCAAGCAGAGAGTGGGAAAGCTTTCGGCGAATGGTCGGAGCAAGAAGTTTTTTGAGTGTGTCGCCGAACTCCTGCTTGACAAAAAAACGGTAGCCGCCTGCAATAGAATCTATCTGAAAACTCCTTCCACTCTTTTCGTACTCCTCGTTGAGCTGTTCAACAATGGCCTGAAGCTCGCTTTGATTGAGGTTTTCGCTGATCAGTTGCCGGATTGCCGGAAGGGCAAGGGGCTCCTGGGAGGCAAAAATGAGCGCCTCAATCTGCTGCTGTAACTGTATATCCTGCTTCTGCACCTTGTGTGGGGATTAACGGCTATTTTTTTCGTGCTGTCGAAAAATTATGATCGAGGCTTATACCCTCTTCAAAGCTGTACCAAAGCTCCTGACAGGGAAAATTGCATTCGTAGAGCGCCTTGCCGATAATGACTGAATCGACTCCAAAAGCGGCAAGCTCATTGAGCTTTTTCAGGTCTTCGGAAGTGGTAACACCGCCGGAAGCGGTAATTTTCATACCGGTTTTTTCAGCAAAGCGTTTGGTACTTTCATAACCAAAGCCCTGCATCATGCCGTCACGGCTTATGTCGGTATAAATGACGCGCTCAATGCCCATCTCTTTCATCTGAAGCCCCAGGTCGTAATCATGAAGCGAGCTGCTTTCAGTCCACCCCTTGATTTTTGGAATACCATTCTCGGCGTCGATGCCAACAACAATCTGTGAGGCAGTGTAGCTCTTCAAAAGCTCTTCGACCAGCCGGGGATCGGTTACGGCTGCTGAACCGATAACAACACGTCCTACGCCAATATCCAGATAACGCTTGACCGCATCAGCAGAGCGAATACCGCCTCCAACCTGGACAGGAATATCGATGTTCGTGACAATCTCCCTGATTTTCTCAAAGTTGACCATCTCGCCGGTCAGGGCCGCATCGAGATCGACAATGTGGAGCATCTTGGCATTCTGCTTGCGCCAGATAATTGCCATGTCGCAAGGATTGTCGAGGTATATTTTTTTTTGGCTGAAATCGCCACGGGTCAGTCGTACACACTTGCCCTCTTTAATGTCTATAGCGGGAATAATCAACATAACAAATAACAAAAAAAGTGTTTTAGCACTCTGCAAAATTTTTGAGAACCTGCAAACCGGCATCAGAACTCTTTTCAGGATGAAACTGAACCGCAAAAATACCATTTTTTTCAATGGCTGAACAAAAGTTTTTTCCGGCGAAGCAGGTTGTTGCGGCTACTGAGTCGAGGCTTTCGGGCTCACAGTAGTAGGAGTGTACAAAATAGAAGAAGGTGTGATCCTCAATTCCCCGGAAGAGGACGCTCTCTTTTTGCTGGTCGACGGAGTTCCACCCGATTTGGGGAATTTTGTCGGTTTCGCTCCTGAAACGAACCACGTTGCCCGCAATAAGAGCTATTCCCTTGTGTGATCCCATCTCTTCACTCTCGGTAAGCAGCAACTGCATGCCGAGGCAAATTCCGAGGAGCTGGCCTCCTTTATCGACATGCTCCGAGAGGGCTTCGGTAAAACCCGATGCGTTGAGTGAATCCATGGCCGAACCAAAGGCTCCGACACCGGGAAGAATCACTTTTTTGTACCCGGCAAGTTTGGCAGGATCACTGCTGACAATCGCCTTGACTCCGAGGTAGTCGAAAGCCTTGAGAACAGATCGGAGATTTCCTGCGCCATAATCGGCAATAAAAACCATGTGTTTATGTGTGTGATAACAACTTAAAATTGCAGAGCGACCAGCAGAGCACCCTTGCGGGAGTTGCCGCGCCCCCCCGCTGAACGTCAAACTCTTCACGGCAATCGGAAAAGGGGCCTTTTATATTGGATAATTAATGATTATTATAATAACTTTTTCATCTTGCCAGAAAAAACGGCAGCTCTCCACCATCATACGAAATCAAGGGGCCAATGCACAAAATTGTTTCTGCCATATTTTTAGCTGAAAATATCAAAAAAATTGAGATCGAGGCTCCCCGTATTGCAAAAAAAAGAAAAGCGGGTCAGTTTGTCATGATCAGAGTGGGCGAAACGGGCGAGAGGGTGCCGTTGACCATTGCTGACGCGAATCCTGAAAAAGGGACGATTACCCTCATTGTTCAGGGTATGGGTAAATCGACAAAGGAGCTGAACAGCAAGGAAGCTGGCGACAGCATCCATGATATTGTGGGGCCACTTGGCGCGCCATCGCATATCGAGAAGTTTGGCACTGCGGTGAGCATCGGCGGCGGTTTGGGTGCGGCAATTGCCTATCCAACTGCGGTGGCACTGAAAGAGGCTGGAAATTATGTCATCACCATCAACGGGGCCCGGTCGAAGGAGCTGGTGATTCTTGAAGAGGAGATGCGTGCGGTGAGTGATGAGGCCTATATCACGACCGATGACGGGTCGTACGGCTTTCACGGCTTTGTGACCCAGAAACTGCAAGCGCTGATTGACTCCGGCAAAAAAATTGATTTTGTGCTTGCCATCGGGCCGATTCCGATGATGAGAGCCATCGCGGAGGTGACCCGCCCTTACCAGATCAAAACCGTTGTGAGCCTCAATCCAATCATGGTTGATGGCACCGGAATGTGCGGTGGTTGCAGGGTTACGGTAGACAACCAGATCAAGTTCGCCTGCGTTGACGGACCGGAGTTTGACGCTCATCTGGTCGATTTCAAAAACCTCTCCGACCGAAACAAGATGTACCTGCCGGAAGAGAAGCAGGCAGTCGAAACATTTGTGCACAAATGCAACCTCCAGAAAGAGCTCTGAGCCCTTTAAGTGCTCCTCAGTAATTGATTCCGTAATAAA
>SESF01002252.1_pt1 | contig 29113 bp, 15 predicted proteins | sample 3171521 | NCBI WGS metagenome assembly SESF01 (sample SAMN10866945, study PRJNA518727) | freshwater metagenome | biome: subpolar coniferous forest; feature: holomictic lake; material: water; isolation source: holomictic Lake 227, 6 m and 8 m depth | place: Canada: near Kenora, Ontario | collected...
CACCGAGATGGTCTTGCCGAACCGCCGCGGGGTGGAGATTAAAATTTCCTGCGACAGCGTGTCCCACCCGTTGAGGTCCAGGATCGTCTGGTGGGCCTTGGCGAAGCTCCCCCCGGCCTCCGTCTTGAAGAACACCCGGGCGCACGCCCGAATGAAGTTCTCGTGGAACATCCGCTGGTGAAACGACCGCTGCCACCCCTTGCGATCGAGCGCGTCGAGCGCCTCCCTGCACTGCCGGATGCGCGTGAACCCGTCCTTGGATTTCGCGCCGGACGCGCGGTGCATGTAGGACTGCAGGGCGTTGCGCGGCTTCGTCTCCTCCTCGGTCCGCCGCCAGCGCTCGGACTGCATCGCGTCGTAGGCGTCGTACAGCGGCGTGAAGGAGCGCGCGTGGTGCATGGGCGCGTGCGTGCCCCCCCCCCTTCCCTTCGCATAAATACTCTCCTTTTCATTCGAGGGGCCTGCCCCCCGCGCTCGGCATCAGCAGGTCGTTGGTCCACACGCCGTACAGCGCCGACAGGCACAGGCTCGCCGAGCAGATCCATATCAGGCGGCAGTTCGCGATGGTCGCCGTCGACGGCTCGCGGTCCCACACGTGCCCGATCCCCAGGAAGTAGTCGAGCATCCCCATCAGGAACAGCAGCGTGAACCGGTTCCCGTAGTTCTCGGGCACGCAGTAGAACGCCATGCCGATGCCCGCGCTGTACCCGAGCAGGTTCCCGTTGGCCGTCATGGGGGACCAGAACGCGCCCTGGGGCCCGTGCTCGCGGGTTTCCTCCGTCGGCTGGCAGATCCGGTACATGAAGTGCACCATCAGGTACGTCGCGCCCAGCGCCGCAAACAGGTCGCAGGGGGTGCACGCCGCCATCACCACGATCGCGTGCGCAAGCGCGTGCACGGCCCAGAACATCGCGTTCCACAGCCCCGTCTCGTGCAGGGCCTCGCGGGTGTACGCCGTCCGCTCGTCGATGGCCCCCGCCTCGGACAGCGCGAAGGTGCTCGACGCGAACCCCGCCGTCAGCCCGGACGTCAGCAGGCACGGCGTCAGGAGCCACAGCCGGTGCCCGTGCGTCGACCCGCACCCCCTCGCCAGCGTCCCGTTGACCACGCACGGGGTCCGCACGAACAGCTGCACGCTCGCCGGCGGGAAGAACATGATGACCCCCACGGTGATCGCCAGCTGCGACATGCCGTAACTGTAGCCTATCCCCCGGCCCATCAGTGGCATGCGTTGTTTTTACAGGGGCCGTCGGGGATTAAATAAACCCGGCGGGGCGATGCGCGGTGCTATGCGTCCCCCTGAGGACACCTCCATGGGAATGCTCGGGTGGATGTGGAAGGGGCTGAGCCTGCGGGCCTTTGGCGGGGGGTGCGAGGAGGAGGCGGACGGCGGCGGCGATACGGAGGTCGTGTGGAGGCGCCCGCACGGGAGGTACGTGATGGACCCCGATCCCGTCGCGCCCACGAGCATGCGCCTCAGCGATCTCCCGAGCAAGGTGTGGACGCCCTGGGGCGAGGCCCCGGCTAGGGAGGAGGACAGGACCCCCGTGGCACCGTACGCCCCGGTCAAGCCGCAGGCGCAGGAGGAGGCCCCGACCGCGCCCGTGGTCGCGCCGGCTCGTCGCAGGCGCCCGCTTCCCGCCCTGCCCCGCCCGCTTCCCGCAGGCCCCGAGTGGTCGGACTGGGCGGTGCCTGCGCCGGAGAAGAAGCGCGAGGCGGTTGTCGCGGATCCGGACAGGGCCCGGCGCATGGGGCGCAGCGCCTACGACGCCGTCGAGACGCACGGGAGCTACGGCCTGATCGACACGGGGCAGGTGCGCCAGTCCATCTGCGAGCTCGTGGCCCACGTGCCCAAGCGCAGCCGCGGCTCCTTCCTGTCCCTCCACCCGGGCGACTCGATCCAGGTCAACAGCGCGCGGGGCAGGGCCGTGGGGGGTAGGCTGGACGTCGTCTACGTGACTCCGCACAAGTACTACTCCCCGGGCCGCGCCATCACCTCGTGCCGGATCGGGGTGCCGGAGTCGCAGTGGAGGCGTTTCGTGGACGATCGGGTGGCGGAGGTGTGACTAGCGCGACGAATGCTCTGGGGCTGGCGCTCGGTATTTAAGTCCCCGGGGGGGGTGTCGCCATCGCAAAATGGCGGAATCACAGCAACAGCAACAACTCCCCTCTGCGTCGTCCCTTTCGAAGACCCCCCCCGAGCTCTCGTCCATCCTCTCCCAGGTCCAGACCCTCCAGTCGGACCGCGAGCGCCTCCAGAAGGAGCTCGAGGAGGCCAGGCAGAAGATGGACAAGCTGCAGGTTTTCATCCCCTTCCCTCTTCACGTTACCCCCTCGCGCCTCTTACACCTTGTGTTGCGCAGGAGGGGAAGCGTGAGGAGATGAAGAAGGTGCTCGACACCGTCATCGCGAAGTGGCTCACGGACAGCGTGCAGAACGAGGACGTGCGCAAAAACTTTACTGATGGCATGGAGCGCCTGGTCAAGGACACTCGCGCCGAGAGCGGCATCTGGACCGTCGCGTGCGAGGCCTCCAACCTCCACGCGCGCAAGCTCGAGGAGATCGAGCGGCTCCGCACCGAGTGCGAGTCCCTCAAGGCCCTCAACCAGGGCGCGTTCGGGTCGGAGATGTCACGCAAGCGCGGGAGGGAGGAGTCGCGGCCCAGCGGCAACGCGGGTGACTTCTGGGGGTTCGAGCTCGACACCAGCAAGACCCAGTGGTCCAACTGAGGCGCGGGCGGGGTGGGGTGGGGAACGTGTATTCGTGAGTGTGATTAAATCGTTCTCTGCAGCGTCGGCTGGCTGTTGATCTTGTAGCCCTTGCCCGCGCGCAGCGAGGCGACGCCGACGAAGTCGGGCCCGTGGTGGCCGCTGCCCATCGTCTCGGCGATCACCTGGCCGTTCTCCGCGCTGAGGGTGCGCATCGTCCCCTGGAACGCCAGCGCGTCCGAGGACACCTCGTTCTCCACCGCCGCCAGGCCCGCGTTCTTCCGGATCTTGTGCAGCTCCCAGAAGTTCGGCATCTTCTCCAGGTAGGCGTTGTACGCGTTCTGGTAGATCGACTTGTTGAACACGCGGAACTGGTCCGCGTCCACCACGTGGGTGTTGTCGAAGTCCGTCGGCAGGTGCACGGTGTGGTTGCCCGGCTGGTCGTAGAACACGATGGGCGACGGCCAGTTCGTCTTGAACTCCTCCGAGTACGCGCGGCTGAAGTTGGACGTGCTCTTGGCCTGCTTGTGGTCGAACGCCATCACCATCATCGACGGGCCCCTGTACGGGCGCGTCACGTCCATCGTCTGCGTCGCCAGGTTCGCCGCCGAGTTGGGGTGCTGCTCGTTGTTGTCGTTCCAGTTCACCGCCGAGTCCTCCTTCCCGCCGACGTACCCGTCGTACGCGATGTCCCACAGCCGCACCAGGTTCCGCTCGTTGATCACGATCGCCCGCGCGTTGTACTTGTACGACATGCCCCAGATGCCGTGCTGCGAGTCGTCGTAGCACGAGAGCTCCGTCTGGCCCCAGAACGTGCTGCCCAGGGCCTCCCCGCCCTGCCCCAGGATGATCCCGAGCATGTAGTGCTCGATGTTGGGGCGGATGATCACCACCTCGATGTCCTTGGTGTTCTCGCTGTGGATCGACTCGACCCCGTGCGCGCCGGGGCGGCCCGGGGTGATCGACTCGGTGCCGTGCGACATCACGGGCCCGCCAAAGTGCGGCGAGGTGTACAGCGTCGGGTGCAGGAACTGGTTCGCGTCCGGCCACATCCCCAGCGCCGGGACCACCGTCTCCAGCTGGATCGTCTGGTCCGCCCACATCCGCCACGCCAGCATCTTGAAGAAGTTCTGGACGTCGGCGAGGGTCGCCACTGGGAGCCGGGTCGTGTCCACTGGCGCGGTCAGGGGGCCGTCCGAGAGGGGGCGTGCGATGGGTGCTCCACCCCCGTCTGCGCCGTGCCCGGCGAGCTCCGTGACCACGGCAACGGTGAGGTCCAGCTCGTTGTGAAAGTCCTGCACCCGGCGAACGCGGTGGGCCCATGGCTGAGCGCTGGCGAACACGTCGTCGGTCACGTCGTCGGCTCCCGGCCAGAGCCAGTAGCTTATTGATCCGTCGTGTGTCAGGGAGTTGGCGGTGAATTCCCTTCCAGGTGCTGATGTGTGGTCCCTGAAGGCGATCATGATGGGGGCGGAATGGTCGTGCGTAATGGTCGCTCGCGTGGCGGCGTCGGCGGTGCCGGCCGCGGCGTCGATTTGGGCCTTGGCGGCGTTGAGCAGGGCGAGCACGGCGCGGAACAGCCCGTCGTACTTCCGGGGGTTCAGGATCACGTCGTAGAGCGCGGTTCCGCTGTAGGGGTCCGTGTTGGCCGTGCGCGGACGCTGTTTCGTCAGGAGACCTACATCTTCAGCTGTGATCAGCACGTTGTACCCGAGGTAGTCGGCCAGCTTGGAGAACGCCGGTGAGCCCATGACCTCGCCCTGGAAGTGGTTCGGGCAGTAGAACGCGCCCTTGCTGCGCAGGACTTGGTCCAGGGGGTTGGCGGTGTCTGGAGCGGCGGTGAGGTTGAACGCCGTGGCGTACGTCACCACGTTGGTGCGCGGGGTGACCCCGCGGTGTAGCATGTTCTTGGAGATGCCGTAGCGCATGAAGTTTCGGGTGGCTAATCTCTCGAGGAGGTGTACATCGTGGGCAGTGTAGGCCGCGGGGAGGTTTCGTATGGCCGCATCGGCTGCTCCCCGGTAGGACGCGGGGAAATCGTATGCAATGTAACCGGCGTGCGCTGGTCCTGCTCCTGCTCCTGCTGGTCCCTTGATCTCTTCGACGAAGGTCAGGACGTTGCGCGGGTACTGGGACACGGACTGGGTCTTGAACGAGAGGAGGTTCTTGTCGGCGTCGGTTGTTGCGGCTGCCCCCCCCGCTGCCGCGATGATGCTGGCCCGTTTTTCCTCGAGGGCCTGCTTGATGAACGCGGGCAGCGCACGGAACGAGACCACCGCGAACAGGTCGTCGTACGCGGCCCCTTGCGACCGATCCGTCGCGCCGGGCACGAACACGATGTTCGGGTGGACGAACAGGGGCTCCCACGTGAACTCCTGGCATCGGGTCTTGTCGTCGTAGATCTGGGTGTACAGCTCCGTCAGGTGGGCCTTGACGCCCTCGGGCGGCGTGTCGATGGCGCGTCCGAGCGCGGGCGCCGGGGCGGGGCCCCTCTCCATGCCGGCGTGGCTCGACAGCCCGGCGATGGCGTTCCGGATGCGGGTGTCGTTGTCGATCCCCGGGAGGCCGGTGTGCCCCCCTCCGCCGTTGGTGGGGTTGGACAGGGCCTTCTGCAGGAGGTCCGCGAAGGTGAACGAGGACATCGTGTCCCGCTCCTCGTTGTAGAGCTGGAAGAGCCGCTTGTAGTTGTCCCGGTGGGGGAGGATCCGGTAGTACTCCGCGACCCGCACCCGCCGGCGCAGGATGTCCCTCGGCGGGGCGCCGGTCTCCATCGAGAAGGCGCGCGTGTGGATGATGTTGATCCCGCGGTACGACTGCAGGTCGGGCCCCGTGCGGAGGCGCTTGGCCCCCTCGGGCCCGTTGGCCACGTAGTTGGTGACGTCGGGGGTCATCGTCAGCTGGAACGTCAGCTTCGAGTTGCACAGCATGAAGCTGGGCATGGGGGCCCCCCACGTCTTGAGCAGGCCCTTCGCCTCCTCGATCAGGATGTCCAGCGCGTTCTGGTTCTTCTGGATGAACCCGAACATGTCCACGAACTCCCGGCAGACCTGCGTGGGGGTCTTGTCGTTGGTCAGGTACTTCTCCTGCATCGTCTTCTGGTACGACGGGGCGAGGACCAGCGCCACGTGCACGTCCAGGTCGTTGGTGAGCTGGATGGACCCGATCAGCTGGTTCAGCTGGTTCTTGAAGTTGGTCCGGCCCGCGTCGGTCATCATGAAGTTGTGCTCGAGCACGATCGCCATGCCCTGCCGGATCGTGTACCCGGCGTACGACCGCTTCGACTGCGTGAGGGTGCGCGCCGCCGACTCGTACGGCACGCGCGACGCCAGGCCCTCGTCGAACGACCACACGTTCCACTTGATCTTCCCGTCGACGTTGGTGATGTACTTGTACGGCAGGATGGTGCCCGTGAACGGCGAGCTCGTCGCGTCCGTGATCAGGCCGTCGATGCGGTCTGTGAGGTACTGGTTAGGCCCCTTCAGGATGTCCGGCAGGTGCCACCGGCCGTGGCGCTTGAAGCGCTGCAGGTCCTGCTTGATGTCGCGCGCGGACGGGCCGAAGATGTTTTCGTACGCCTCGAGCGTGGGCTCGACCTGCTGGCTGGTGTACGTCCCGCCGCCGAAGCGGCCGGGGTCAGCGTTGGGGATGTACGAGGTGGGCGCATCGCGATGGTTGGCAAGCGATTCGCCCTCCATTTTTACCGCTATGCGAAACTTGCGGGGGGGCGCGTTTATATACTGTGAACGGCGTTATCATTCATTCAGGGCACGTGTGCGCCCTTGTGTGCCGTACGCGCGTGTGTGGTGTGTGTGCGCGATCACGCGCCGCCCGCGTTCGCGTTCGGTATCTCGTACTCGAGCTGGAGGCGCGCGATGTACTGGTACGGCGTGGTGGAGAACTGGCGGAGGTGGTGCTCCTTCTCCCGCTCGACGTCCTCCTCGGTCCACTTGGACCTGGTCCTGAACCCCTGGAGCGCCACGGTCCCGTCCCCGAAGTCGTCCCACGTCTCCGCCCCGACGCGGTGGAGCTGCAGGCTGAACATGTTCATGTCCTGCGTCATCATCTTCGGGAGGATCTTGGTCCGCAGCGTGTGGCAGCACGAGCTCATGATCTGCCGGCTGATCTTGAGCATGCGCCCGTCGATCCGCTGCATCTTGTCCACGTCGCACCCGATCATCTCCTGGTTGTGGCGCAGGAGGCCGATCATGGGGTGCTCCAGGTTCACGAACACGTACGGCTGGCCCGGGACCTCCAGCACCCCCTCGTTCTCCAGGTTCGACTTGTTCCACTTACCGTACTGCTGGCGCCATATCTGGTTCTCCTGGATGGAGGTGTCGCAGGCGTAGACGGCCTGCGGTGACGACAGGCGCGAGTGGGGGAGCACCGTGTAGGCGTACTTGTCGCCCATGTCGGTCATCTCGGAGGGCGGGATGCAGCTCACCGTCACCCCGAGGGTGCACGGGAACGTCGAGTGCTGCTCCATCAGCGTCATGCTGCGGATCAGCCCGTTGCGGATGCTGTTCGTCATCTCGTTGGGGTCGATCTCACCTTCGAGCGTCGGGCAGAACAGCTCCGTCTCCTTCCCCGTGAGGGGCTTCCACATGGCCGCCTGGGGACCTGCGAGCGCCAGGTTAGCCAGCGAGCCGGTGATGTGCACGCTGAGGGTTCGCTTCACTATGATGTTTTGCGATGGGGATGAGTTGGCCTGCGAAGCGTCGCCTGAAATGGGGTTGACTTGTGGGGAACTCATCTTCTTCGCTGGGGGGGGAAACGCGCGCGATCTTTAAATATCTCCCGTCAGCGGCCCTATTCGCGGGGTCGGGGCGGGCTTACTTAAACGCTGCGGGCCCTCGCGTCGCGTCCAATGAGTGAGGGCGCGGAGCTCACGGAGGCCGTTCGCAGGGCCGTGAGGTTCATCGTGGCGGATAAGATATCCGCGTGCATCGTCTCCATCGCGCCGTCCGTTCTCGTGCGCATCCTGGTCACCTTGTCGGGCCTGCTCCTGATCGTCGGGGCGCAGGGGGTGGGGTTCGTGCGCCAGCGTTTGAGCCCCACCAGCGGGGTCTTCGGCGACATCGCCATCTTCGTGTCCATGTCCAACATCCTGGAGCTCTTGGTGGTGTCCGGCCCCAACGGGCAGCTCCTCACGTTCACGCACTACGTCGTCGCCTTGCTTGTCGCGTCCGCCGGCGCCCCGGTTCTCTCCGAGTTCTTCGGGGGGTCCTTCGCGTCCAGGCTCATGTACCTCTCCGCGAACTCCCTCGCGGGGATCGTGGCGTCCACGGGGTCCTCCGTCGTCGCGCTGGTGGGGTGCGGCCTCTTCGCCTCCGTGGGGGAGTGGGGCGTGGGCGGGGATAAGCTCCTGAGCTCGACCTTTATCCTCGCGGCCGTGGGGGTCTTTCGCATCGTGGTCATGGCGGAGCTCCCCTTTGGCATGCAGGTCCCGTCCATCGTGGGCGTTCTCTGCCTGATTCACCCCCTGCACAACGCGGGGCTGCTGGGAATGGACGACAACGTGTACTCCTTCATCCTGTATCAGTCCGCCGAGGCCATCCAGGTGTTCCTGCGCGAGTCCCTGCCCGAGCGCGTCGCCGCCCTGGCCGCCATCACGCTGGTGCTGGTCTCCCCCGTGCGCGTCCTCCGCGTCGTCTCGCAGATGGCCGCGGTGGGGGCCGTGGCGAGCTGGGTCGTCGGCGGGGTGCGCGAGGTCGCCGACACCGATCCGTTCCCCTCCCTGCTGTCCCTTCTTGTTTTCGCCCGGGTGCTCACGTTCGGGGCCGGCTCCTCGTAAAAAAAAACACGTTCGGGGCCGACTCCTCGTAAAAAAAACACGTTCGGGGCCGGCTCCTCGTAAAAAAACGGTGGCAACTTCGCTGGTACTGCGCGTTTTGTTTGGGGGCGGGTCCAATCGCTGCATGTTCCCCGAGGAGTGGGACACGCAGGTGGGTTCGCGCAGGAAGCGCAAGCCCGGGGACGACCCCCCTTCGGCCTCCGACGCGGCGGTGGCGGACCCCCCGCAGTCGCCGACCCCGCCCATCGCCCTCGAGGACCTCGCCATCCCCAGCCAGATCCTGCGCAACATCAACACGGCCGTCCGGGCCCCCGCCACGCCCGCCGAGCTGGACCTGGACACCCTGCTCTCCCGCGTCCCCTACCGCGACATCCTGGAGAACCTCTACAGCCGCGAGACCTACGCGCCCCCGTCCGTCCCGGTGGTCACCCGCGTCTACGAGGAGTCGTTCCTGCGCGAGCCCATCGCCGGGGAGCGCGCCTGCGTCGCCGGGGACCTCTGCGAGTGCATGTTCATCGACCCGTGCACCCCCTTCACGGGCGTCGAGTTCCTCCTCCCGGGCGAGGTCCCGCCCAAGGTGCAGCAGTTCTGCGTCCTCTGCAGCCGGAAGGTCACCCAGAAGCTCTTTTACGACATCCTGTTCACGGGGAAGGACGTGCACGGGGTCATCCAGCGCTACGGCAACCTCTGCAACGTCCCGGGGGAGTACGCGCGGGAGTGCGTCCTCGTCTGCCCGCCCCACGCCCCGCTCCACTGCATGCCCCTCCCCATCATGTCCCACCAGCGCAACAAGTACCGCGTCCGCCTCTCCGGGGGGGTGCGCGTCCTGGACCAGCTCCGCGTGCGCTACGAGGATTTTTCGAGCCCCTTGACGGACGTGCAGACCTGAAGATCCACGCTCTGCAGCCCCTGCCTCCGTGCAGGGCGTTCGCCAAGGGGGATCTCGATGGATCCCTTCGCTGCTCCTGGGGAACCGGGGCCGCGCAGCCCCTCCCCGTGGCCTCCCTGTTCATACCGGGTTACCCCGAGGTCAGCAGCATCGTCGCGGGGCTTCACTCGCTCCTGCCGTACGACCCCCACGCCCAGATCAAGATCGACGCCTACCTCCCGTGCGGGGCCGCCGCTCACCAGAACCTTGCCCTGCGCGGGCTCACCGTCTCCTCCCTGGTCCTCCTGCCGGAGGACGCGCCGCAGCTCGGCACCCTCCCGGACCTCGGCCCGGTCTTCCGCGCCTGCATCGTGGCCAAGCAGTGGGGCGCCTCGCTCCTCGCCCACACCCTCCACGGCTGCTTCCCCTGCCCCCGCCCGCCGCTGCGTGGGCCCCCGGACGCCGACTCAGCCTCGGTCGCCGCCCTCGTCAACATCCTGCTGGGCTCCCTCCTGGGCCTCTACCCGGGCTGCATCAAGCGGCCCCCGTTCCCCACGCGCAGCGCCGTCTACGGCCGGGTGCACGCCGTCCTCGCCTCGGGCGCCGAGGGCATGGCCGCGTTCGTGCGCAAGTACCCCGCCCTCTTCTCCCTCGCCCTCTCCGAGTACGTCTGCCACGTCCTCCCCCTCTTCTTCCCCGCCGAGTTCGAGGGGCTCGTCGACTCCTGCCCCGTCGCGCCGTTCTTCGCCGCCGGGCCCGCCCTCTTCGATCAGTTTCGGCAGGACCACCTTGACACGGGGGACGAGCCGTGGGGCGCGCTGGCGGTGGCGGCGGCGCAGGTGAACGAGCGCATGGGCCGCGTGTTTCGCTCCAAGTGCAGGCAGCCCGCGCCCTTTCTCCGGCGCGTCCCGGGGGGGGAGGCCTCCATGCGCGAGCTCCTCGCCGCCCTCTCCTGCCCCCGCATCACCAGCTACCCGTGCCACAAGGTCGACGCCACCATGCTCCGGGGGGAGTACGCCGTCCTCCTCGGGGGGCAGCAGCTCGCCGACGTCGCCCTCCTCCATGGGCTCGTCCAGATCCACGCCCTCCCGCCCAACGTCCGCGCGCTCCAGCAGCTCGTCATCGACGGCATGCGGCAGCGGTGCCAGCGGCAGGCCCGGCTCCGGCGCACGAAGCACCTGTGCCTGCTCTGCGAGCGGCGGGGGCGAAAGGGGGTTCCCCGCCTCTGCAGCCGCACCTTCAACGTCGTCTGCCAGTCCTGCGACGACAACCCCGACAGCATGCTGGCCATCGACATGATCGGCCGCGTCGTCACCATCCAGGGGCGGCACTACGTCTTCGCCCCGTGCTGCGGCACGGTGCAGGAGTACACTGGGAGCGGCAGGGACTTCCAGCAGGTGCCGTGGCCCCGCGCGTACGGGGGGTCCGGTCAGGACTTTCGCCTTGCGCCGTGCCCTCACGGCCTGCCCCCGGTGTCGGGCGGGGAGGACCGCGTCGTGTACCTGCCCTGCTGCGGGAAGCTCGTCGAGGCCTGCGACGCCAAGGGGGCCCACTGCCCCGTCTGCAGGGCCCCCAGGGAGGACCCCGGCAGCAAGCGGGGGCGCCCCATCTGCGCCATCTGCGGCGGCGTGTCTCTCCCCCGCGCGCATGAGTGTCTCAACCACGTCACGGCGCGCCTCGGTAGCGTCCACCTCTGTCAGCGACACACCCCTCCAGAGGAGTGGCTCAGGGGGGTCAGCACCCGCCGCCAGTTCGATCAGGTTTGCCAGGACTGGGAGTGTCGCGCGCGGGGAACCGGTCGCGGAGGGCGTGGGTGACCCGACGAGGCGGAAAATCTCCTCGCGCCTTCGCTTCTCGCGCCGGAAGAGGCCGCTCCAGCTGGTGCCCATGCGTCGTTTAATAAAAAAAAATGCGGCCCGTTAATACGGCGCACTGCGTATTCTTGGTTTCACTCCGGGGTCTCGAACGGGATGGGCTCGTCGTCGCTGTACTCGTCGGTGGACGAGGAGTTCTCGGCCTTCGCGGCCTCGCCCCGAAGCGACGCGGCGATGGCGCGGTACAGCTCCGAGTTCGAGTGCACGGGGATCTGGAACGTGGACTCGGCGTAGTAGCCGCCGCGGAGCCGCAGGTTGTTGATGATCGAGCTCAGCGAGTGCATGCGGAACGCGTCGTACGCCGCGGGCTGGAAGAAGGGGGCGCAGAAGTGGAAGTGCAGCTTGTAGACGCTCGGGGGGTAGTTCGCGAACACCATGATGTCCTCGATGCCGACCCGGTACTCGGCCTGGATCGCCTGCGCGCACTGGGCGTACATGCCCTCCAGCATGGGGAGGTGCTCGGCCCGCAGGTCCCGGATGCTCCGGATGGCGGGGTCAGTCACGATGGACAGCCAGTTGAACCGGCGCGCCGCGTGGTGGGGGGTGAGGGGGCGGTGCATGGCGCGGGATGGGTAGCGCGGGGGCGGGAGCGCGTCGTGGCAGCAGCGGTGGCGCGGGGCCGAGTTGCGCCGGCTGTTGTTCTGGTCGGGCAGCAGCACGAAGTCGGGCGTGCGCAGCTTCACGAACTCGGACTCGCGCGTGTTGTTGATCACCTCCTGCGCCCAGGCCTTGGCGGGGCGGTCCACCTCCTGCTGGACGTACTGCTGCACGGGGTCGGACGCGTGCATTTCCGGGCTCTCCAGCGTGAAACGGACTCGCTCGCGCGGGGGCGGGCTCGCATACGCCTCTTGCATATGCCCTCTTTGGCGGTCGCGCGCGGTATGAGGCATAAATACACGCTGCGTGCCGGTCTTTCCTTTATTACGCCCCGGGGTCGGGCATCGGCGAAAGGGGGGAGGGAGTGCGGTTTTCACTCCTTCTTCTCGGCGCGCTTGGGGGCGGCGGTGTCGGCGGGCTTCTCCGCGGTGGTGGAGTCGGCGGCGCGGTACTTGGCCTCCTTGTTGTACCCCTCGATGTGGCGCTCCGCGTCCTCCAGCTGCGCCTTGGAGCGGTCGATGCGCTTCTGCAGCTTGTCGATGCGGTTGGACAGCGTGTCCTGCTCCAGCTTGCGGTGGGGGCGGGGCGGGCCGCGCGGCTTGCGCACGGGCTTCGGGGCCCTCGGCTCGGACGACTTCTCGGGCCGCTTCCGCTTCGGGGCGGCGGGCTTCGGGTCGGTGGCGGCGGGGGCGTCGGCGGTGGCGGGGATCGGTTCGGCAATCGCGGGCATGGGATCTGGGATGCGGGAGACCCCTTGCGGCTCCACGACCTACGACTTTGGAACCGTTTTTTTTGGGGCGGGGGGGCAGGCGTCGAACCGTGTAAACCCCAGGTTAAAACTCGGTTGCGCAATGCACTATATAAAACCCTCGCGGGGATACCGTTTCGAAAACCATGCTCGACGCGCTGGGGGTGCCGTTTTATAATCCCTCGAACGAGGTCAAGGAGTCTGGTCTGTATGAGATGGATCCACCCAAGTGGAAGTCGGGGCAGTCGATTACGGGCCTTATGCCGCCGGATTACGACGCGAGCAGGAGGATATGGACCGTGTACGATCCGCTTGACGAGTGTGTGTACTACACGGACGAGGATCTGGACGGGTTCGAGGGGGGCGAGGCGAGGTGGCGCTGCCTGGTGTGGGGGTTCCCGTTCTGCAGGAAGGGCGAGTGGTATAGTTTCGGAACACACGTGATCGCGGATAGGTTTCAGGGGGAGATACGTGACCACGTGCTGCTCAGGACGAAGCCGGTGGATGGCGACTTGGTGATGCACGATGAGGGGCGGGAGTTCCGTTTGCGCGTCGTCAACGGGGGCGAGGTCATGGTCGTGGGGATGCCCGTGCCGTTTGATATGGGCACACGCCGGCCTAGGTCGTTCGATGATGTGTGGGATAAAAAGAACATCAGGGGCAGCACTTCATCGATCGAGTGGCAGCCCACCAACAGCGTGCGCTTTATCAGCGACGCGGCCAGGGGGCAGGCCTTTTACTACTTTTACGATAAGCTGCTTGGCAGGGCGTTCTGGCTGCCGAGGGGTAAGCGCACGTGGGAGCCATACGATATCACCGCGCGGTACCCCGTGCGCAAGGAGGACGGGACGTTCAATCCGGCGTTGGTGCCTATCGAGGGGTCGGGGCAGGGGTGGATCGATGTCGCGTCGCGGTCCGTTCACGTGCTGGGACCGAATGGGGGGCTGGCGTACGAGGAGCGGCTCCCCAAACCGGGGGGCGCCAACGGTGCCTGGCGCCTTTCCAACACGCTTAATGCCGATACGTACGAGCACGGGGCGTTTTGCCATTGGACCAACGAGGTGAAGGGGACGCGCTGGAGATACAAGGTTGACAAAATGCAAAAGCCGGTGCCCAACCTGAAGTGGCTGAGGGAGGAGTCCTTGGTGGATCGTGCGAGGCGAAGATACGGTATATGGGCCTACAAGAGGGCCTACATGGAGCACGCCGTGTCCAGGGCGTATGACAACACCGTGGCCGATCTGCGTACCGAGCGCGTGGTCAGCAGGAGGCGAATCAACGCGGTGGCGTCGCAGACGGAGGTCGTGCTTCAGACCAGCCATTTCGCGCGGTATGCCGTTTTTTTCAGGCACACGATCGCGGAGATGCAGCAGTGGATGCGGGGGGTCAACGGGCCCGGGTGGAGGTTCGAGGGGATCGACGGGGACATCGGGGTGTGGGAGGTCCCCCTGAATCAGTACTCCTTCTTCGCGTCGGTCAGGAACGCCGTGTGCTGCGCTGCGGGGGCCCAGTTTGCCAGTGTCAACAACGTGTACAGCTTCGCGCAGGGGTGGTTGGATCACTTGCTGGAACTTCCGGACGAGTCCGTGCGGCGGTTGAAGGAGGCGAACGTGCAGGTGATGCTGCTCGGCTTTGAGGTGCAGGGGGGGTCGGCCCAGATGAAGGACGACGACGTGCGGGCGCTGGGGAAGGCGTTGGCGGGGTTGTTTGGGCAGCACGTGCGCAACGAGGATACAATCGCCGATTTTAGCGATTTTTTGGATGTCGTTGGCCTCTTGGGGGTTCCCGTGGGGGCGGCCGTGCTGGGGTCTGCGGACGCGTCGGTGGTCTCGCTTCACATCCGGGTCTTTAGCGACAAGACGGGTGCGCTGGAGCTCGTTCACGGTGAGGCGGGGTACTGGGGATCCACCGGACAGCCCTTGGTGGCGGGGGCCTCCCCCTTGGTTCGCGTGTTCGTGCCCCTGTTGGAGTTGCGCACCTACGATACCGTGCCAGTTTACGAGGGTGGTAACGTGATTCGCCACGACTTGGTTCACAGCTTCACTGCGTATCACCTGTTGGCGTCCGGGGTGCCGTGCGCGGGGCTGCCGTGGTGGACGTGGCTGCGAAACAACCTGCACCACGAGACGCTGGACGCCTTCCCCGCCGACTTGGATCTGCCCAACATGAACTTTGGGCTGTCTCTCGACGGGGTGGACGACAACTTTATCACCTGCATCCCGTCGATGGAGACCAGGGGTGTCTTCGTGGAGGACCCGAGGCGCTCCGTGGCGAGTTCGGCCCTGCCGCAGGGATCGATCCTGCCCATCCCCGACCGCATGAAGAGCCTGAACGCGCTGTGCGCGGCCAAACACGCGTCCCTGGGCGGTTTCCTGACCCTGCTGCGGGCGCACGCGGCCCGTCTCGGCGGCAAGGAGGATAACGACGCCAGTTACGACAACGAGTGGGGGGACGGGCAGGAGGTGCGGGAAGATGATAACGCCGGGGAGGACGAGTCGGACAGTGACGACGAGCCGAAGGAGCCCGTGGATCCGACGTGGGTTGGCGCCAGGCGGAAAAACGTGCTGAACGGGGCGAACGCCTCGCTCGACGATGCGCATCGGAAGAGCACCACCGTGGAGAGGTGCTTCAGCGTGTGCATCAGCGACGGGGACCTGGATCTGATGCTGGTGGACGTGAGGGGGCTCGGTAAGATGCTGAGCGACAGAAAGGTGGACGACGAGACGGTGGTAAAGGCAATTCTGGACAAGGTGGTGGATTGGGCCAAGGGGAAGCTGGTGGCGCTGCGGACGGCTTTGGTGGGAAGTTACCCCAACGGCGTCAACATGCGGGAGTTCGAGGACTACAGGCATTTCCTGGTGGTCCAGCGGGACTCCCCGGCGTATTCGGCGCAGAGCTTCCTGGATTACAGGGGCGCAAAGGAGTGGGTTGACGTGGTGAACGGCGACCCCATCAATTTTTTCTGTGGCGACGAGTTCAACGACCTCGCGGCCCGGCCCCGTGGCCCGATGCTGTCTCTGGTCATGTACTGGGACATGTACGCCCTGATGAGGCGCTTTCGTGCGGCCCCGTTGACGAGGGGCGAGTACCTGGAGTACGATGAGTACCGCATGGCGTCGCCCGCGGACAAGGAGATGAAGAAGACGGACGTGTTCGTCGGTGTGTTCAAGCTGGATATGCAGATCATGGCGGACTGGAACGTGCGGCTGGCCTCGGAGAGTAAGCCGGTGTACCTGTTTGGGTCGGTGGCTGAGTTCGTGAACGTGCGTTATATGGACGGTAAACGCTTGGATGGTTACGACGCCGCTGTGATCGTGAAGAGGCGCGAGGTATACGCCAAGGGGGTGGTGGGCGCGGACGCGGAGGCCAAAGGTCGGTACAGGCAGTACAAAAAGGACCTGGACAAAATGACCTACTGCGAGTTCTTGCGCCTGCGGGTGTATGCGCTGTCCATATCGGAGGAGCCGAGCCTTGGCGACCTGTGGAGGGACTGGAAGAGTGAGGAGATGGGTCGGTGCAGGGAGTTTGCGGCGGCTACGGTCGTGAACATGAAGGACGTGCAGGTTGCAGAGGCCGTGCGCGGTTTCATGGCGAGGGGGGGGCGCCTCGATCGGTTCAACGAGCTGGTCGAAAACAAGGTGCTGACCAGCGCGGTCGTGCCGAAGAGCGACAGGGATGCCTTCGTTGCCGAGTTTGGGAAGGAGTCGTACGATAAGATCACGGTGGTCAAGAAGAAGGCGGAAACGGAGTTCAGATTGGGGGATGCCGAGGCCACAAGGGTGGCCGTGATTGCCGCCATGGACGAGGCGGTCGCCGTGGAGAGCAAGCGGATCGCCGATAGACGAAGGGAGAAGAAGGAGGCGGCGGAGAAAAGGAAAAGGGAGCAGGACCTTGTCGATAAGCTGAAGGGGAACGAGCCCAAACCATCGGGGGTTGCCAAGAAGCGCGGTAAGGGGAGGAGACCGAACGTGAGGGGCGGCGCCAAGGAGGCCCCTGTCGATGATTTGGGCGACAAGTTTTTGAGAAACGGTATGCGGGCGGGGTTTCACCCGGTGCTGCAGTCCCTGCTGCTGGGGTACACGTTTGAGGCGTCTGTCACGCCCAAGGATACGCACGACCTCCTGTGCTCCGGGTGGGAGTCGGTGAATGCCGATGACAGCGATGAGATCAAGGAGATCCGACATACGCTCGCGAACAGAATTGGCTCCATCAAGGGGCACATCAAAGATCTGTATGAGAGAATTGAGGGCGCCAGTGGGGTGGTGTCTGACGAGGTTAGAAACCAGATCAGCGCCCAGAAGGCGTTGCTGGAAACGGCGGCCCAGATTTACTTTCCCGATTGTGGCTTCTACGGGCTCATCATGCTGCGCGTCATGGAGATTGGAATGGGGATTACCGCGGCGGCCCCGGTGCTGCAGCACATGCTGCCGTGGGATCCTGCGGACGTGTCCAAGGGGGTCCCCGTCACGGACGAGGTGCTGCGGCTGATGTGCGCCGGCTTCGATCCCGCGGTCGAGGACGCGGACGTCACGCTCGGGGGAAAGATGTCGAGGGGGTGGTTGAACTTTGTGGTGCTGGAGAGGGCCCACGGATCGGACGCGGGGTACAGGGTGGCCTTTCACAGTGACATCAGGGGCCTGGGCATGGCGCTCAACCTGGAGGCGGGGAGTGAGATGGGGGCGTTTGGTGTGGACAGCCTCGTGAAGTTGTTTCTGCGCCAGATGCGGTACAACGTAATCTTCCTGCTGCGGGACAGCGGGAGGTATACGCTGCTCAAGCGGGTGCGCTCGGACCTGAACGTGTTGGCTCGGGGGGGCGAGGGTGTTTCCTACATGCAGATGCAGTCGGAGTGCGAGGTCCTGCTGGAGGATTACCGTAAGATTGGGGTGATGAAGGGCGATCCGTACGCGGTCATACGCCCTCGGCCCGCGCTGCTTGACGTGCCCAAGTCTGCGGCGGGGGGCAGGGAGCTGAAACCCGTGTACGTGGTGGAGGACTCGGTGTCGGGCCATTCCAACATGCTGCACGAGATCATGTTCGTGCGGGGGCTCGAAACAGAGGAGGACTTTTCCCCGGTGCTGCCGGTGGGTAAAACGGGGGTGCCGCAGAGTAGGATAGAGGATAACCTTGCCAGGTATGCGTACAACACCAAGACGTGCGTTGTGTTGCTGCGGCGGGGGGTGCCCGGGCGCAATGCGGAGGACGGGGCGAGCATGGCGAAGCAAAGGGGGTACAATCTGCTGCCCGCTCACGTCGTGTGTGTGTTCGATCGCAGGGTGGGGGGGCTGGGGTACCGGTCGAATAATATGGACGGCGACTTCACCTATGACGCGGAGGCGTCCGCGGCGGAGGAGAGACAGGTGGAGGCCATGCGCAACTTCGCAACCGTCGTGCGAACGGAGAAGTTGAGAATATACGTCGCCTTCAACAGTGGTAGCGCCAAGACCTTGGACGTGGACGGTTCGATGACGGGCGTGGAGCTGAAGAATGTGCTGTGCGATTTCTTTGAGGTGGACGAGGGTGGGAACAAGCACTATACTTTGATTCTGTACAAGGTGTGGGCGGGGAGGGGTAAGTGGACGACCGTGAAGACGGCCCTCGCCGATGAGTGCCCCTTGTGCATGGCGGGCGTTCGAAATTGGTCCGAAATACGCTTCAACGAGGTGATCAGGGGGGGGGCGGATGCGGAGGCTGTCGGCCCGGGGACGGGGGGGGCTGCGATGGATTATACAGAGGACGACGCGCCGCCTGGGAGGCCGCTTCCCAGTTCCGGTGATAATGCTGATGTGCACATGGCCCTGGGGCTCGACGAGCTGGCGGCGGTGGGTGATCTGAAGGGTGAGTATGTCCCCATCGTAAACGCCGTGCTGCGACGGAATCTTTACTTGGCGGTGTACAGGATTCTGCAGGCCCCTGCGCTTCTGTGCCTGATAGCGACGAACACCCGGGAGCCTGAACTGAGCATTGTGAGCATGGTGCTGTCCCCTATTTTTTTGAACCCCTACTTCCTGGATTATTTGCACAAGGGTGTTAACAGGGACGGGTTCGCCGGGGTCACGGCGATCGTGCAGCTGCTTCGGAATGCGTCGAGGTTGACGGGGGTCGAAATCATGGCCCAGTACACCGCGGGCGTCGCGTCCTTGAGCGCGGAGGACGTGTTTCATTCGATTTATCGTCCGCTTCTGAAGGTGGACGACACGGTGATACGGGAGGTCGTCTGTTTTTTCTCCCTGTTCGTGGATCGCAGCAAGGAGTCGTACGTGTACACCGTGTTGGATAAGCTGCTTAACGAGGATAGCGGTGGGTTTTATGTGGAGAGGAGGCATAACGGTCCTGGTGTGGGGATGGCCAAGCACAGGGCGAATTTTGTTCCAGGGGACGACGATAAGCATGTCGTGGACGTGAACGAGCAACGAAGGTCGAAAAAGGAGATAGAGGAGGCCAAGCAGAAGAAGCGAGACGATAGTCAGGCTGCTGGAGGAAAGAGTGCGACCAAGGTTCGCAAGGGTGGACAGCCTATGGGCACGCTGCTGCCGGTGGACAAATTCACGGGGTACGACAAGTCGTCGGACCAGCTGGGTGACAAGCGCGTCGTGTACGTGTTCTGGGATGACGAGTCCGGCGAGGGGGGGAATTACCTGTGCAGGCTGTCTTCTCTGGGTAGAAAGAGCGTGGCGGGGCTCGACAGCGAGATTACCGACTACGACGCGCTGGCCCCGCATTACGTGCGGGTGCTGATGAACGAGCTTGATCGGAGGATCGGCATCATCCGGCTGTTTGAGCGCATGTGCAACACGATGGGGGTGGGCGCCTTGAACCGCAATGTGGTGATCCCCGCTGCGTCGGGGGTGAAAACGGTGCTTCAGAACGTTGAGGTGGTGGCGCGGCTCAAGTCCAGTTTGTGGGCGTCTCGCGTGGAGGAGTTCGTGAGCCAGGTGTTCATGCACACGACGGGTGTGAAGGTGCGCGCAGCGGACTTTGGCGGGATCAAGCGCAACATGTCGTTCGAGAAGGACGATGAGATCATCGAGAACCTGCACACGTTCATTGGTGTCACGGAGGGCGTCATGAACGTGATTGTTCCCGTGTTTGAGAATCACCTGCCCCGGCTGCTGGACGCGTTCTGGATCATTCTGTCCAACAGGCGCAGCAAGACGTATGGTCTGCCGCGCGAGACGGAGCTGCAGTGCTGCTACAAGCGGTTCATGTCCTCCATGCGAAATTTCAGCATGAAAAGGGCGGTGGGCCTGCAGGACGACATGCAGTCCTTGTTCGTGACCGACGGGAGCATGATCCGCTACTTTGTCAGCATAGAGCTCCTCCCCGGTCAGATCCGGAAGGTGGGCAAGGGCTTCGCGTTTCACAGGGGCGCGGATCAGCAGTACTACTGGGACTCCAACTTTTTTGACGACGAGTACCTCCGGGAGAATCGGGAGCTGATAGGCGTGGTTTCCCGGGGGCAGCACGTGAGATGGGACCGCGTTGCGAGCAAGGAGGTTCTGAACCCCATTGACTTCCCCTGCTTCAGGGATAAGTGGTACCTGGGCGACGGAACTCCCGCGGGGGGTGGTGTGTGGTTTGATCAGGAGCGCGACGTTTACCGGTGGATGTGCCAGGCTAATCGCGAGGGGTATTACCTGCGCCCCATGGACGTGTCTCATACCATGACCAAGAATAACACGGACGACCGGTGGAAGCTCGATCCTGCGCTTCCCAGGTACAATTATCAAAAAAAGGAATGGTACGATGGGCGCGTGTTTTTCGATCCCGTGCTGGACAGGTACTGCTGGCTGGACTACTCGCAGACCATGTGGACCTGCGACGAGCCGGTGGAAGCGGAAACGATCGGGTGGGTTCGGGGAAAGGTGGGCGGCGAGGGGCTCACGGGGTTCTACGTGGAGGTGGACACCACCACCACGGTGTTGAACGTGAAGTGCATGATCAACCGGGCGTTTGATATACCCGTGTCGGATATCGTGGTCAAGCGGATCGGCGGCAAGGACAAGCCGCTGGACCACGAGCTGGTGGCGAAGCAGAAGTTTCGCGACGTCAATTCCGTCCGGGGCAGGAGCAAGCTGTTTTGCCTGACCTTCGCGTCCAAGGACACGGGGAACCGGCTCGTGAAGATCAAGCAGAAGGTGGTCGAGAGAAAGAAGTACCAGATGGAGAAAAGCATCAAGTCGGAGGCGCCGGGGGGGTTTCTCGACGACAACGTGCTCGGGCCGGAGGGGGACAGCTACGAGCGCGTGCGTGCGATGATGGCGTTCGAGTGCATCCCCAACGACATCAACATTAACTACGGCAGCCTCAACCCTGGCCCCGACGTGTGCTTCGTGGACAAGTACGCCGTGCACGATACGTACAGGCAGGCCACCACGCTGTACGAACGGTATGGCGATGGGGAGATCCGCGACGGGGTTGTGCGTTTCGCGGGGTTGAACCAGCTGAAGAGGATGTACTGGTCCGATGTGGGGATTTTTACGAAGGAGGGGGTTCTGCCCGTGCGGGCGCGTCAGACGGGTGGGTTGGAGTACTACTGGGGCTCCAACGTCGACGTGAGCATCAAGGTGCAGCGCAGCGAGCCCTTCAAGTCGTACGTGAATAAGCGCGCGGCCTACAGGGATCGCGCCAGGCTGTTCCTGGAGTGGGCTTACACCCCCGCGAACTGGTTCTGGGACAGCGAGACCAAGACGTTTTGTGTGTTCTACCTCAGCGCCAACGTGATGCCGATGAGTAACGATGCTTTGGGCGATCTGCGCGGCGTAAAGAAGTTCCTTGGGCTGGAAAATTTGGAAGGGGGTGTAAAACCAGTGCAGGAGCTCGTGTGCATAGACGTTGAGCCGTATCATCCCGCCGGTTTCAACAAGGATAAGCAGGCCGCCGAGTGGAGCAAGTTTACAGATCGCTACTGGAGCCTGCGTTTCAAGACCAAGGAGGTGTGGAAAAAGGTGGATTCGGACATACCCCTCCCTGAGAGCGTGGCCTCCTACCTTAAGTCGGACGTTCCGTTCGCCGACTGGACGGCTCAGGCCCAGGACGAGACGCGCGCCGTCTTTGAGCGAAGGCTTCGCAAGGTGTCGGAGAATGAGGATGTGCTGGCGTATTACCGCCTGAGGACCCGGCGTTTCAGGAGCATTTACAACGGCAGCGTTGATACGGTTCGTCTCAGGTGCTTGATCCCCTGCACGCACGCCGTGAGGGAGCACTTGAAGAACACCTTGCTTGAGAAAATGCAGGTGCTGCCCGGTGAAATCGAGATCAACTACCCGGTCCCAAGTGATGACTACACCATCGAAATTGTGCACTACAGCGACGGCGCAGGACACTTCAACCTGGACCAGCGGGTGCTGGATTCCATGTTTGCCACCAAGGAGGACGCCATGCGGGTCCTGGACGAGATCAAGAGGAAGCAGGTCGAAAAAGCGGGTAAGAGGCAGAAGGAGCGCGATGAGCAGGAGAGGTACAAGCACATGACGGATGAGGAAAAGAAAGAGGCGGGGAGGCGTTACGAGGAAGAGTTTAAGAAAAGGCATTCCTCTGCCGCTTCTGGTACTCAGGACCAGAAGAAACCCAGACAGCACAGGCGGATGGTGCTTCTTCCCGCTGTGCCGGAGGGGGTGGCGCCGGCGCGGGCACCGCAACGCCCGTCGGGTAATGGGGAATGGGATCGCAGGGGGGTCAGCCGCGCCCCGCGCCCCGCCCCGGTGGTCGATGACAGTGGGTGGGTGACGGTGCCTCGTCGCATGACCAAGGAGGAGATCGAGGCTCGCAACCGCGAGGTGCTGCGCATCTACCACGAGCACCGGATGCGGGGAAAGGGCGACAGGCGGAACGTTTCGTGCGTGATAAGCAGCGCCATGGAGAGCGTGGACAGCGTTTGCATGGAGTCCGAAATGGGGTTGGACGCGCTTGGCGTGTGGGACGAGTACTCCGACAGCAGTGATGACGACGTGGCAGGGCTGGGCGCGCCGTGGGGTGGTGCGGACGATGAGTTCGACGCGTCCACTTCGCATGCGGGTGTAATTCATTTCGACTACGTCTCCAGCGAAACAGCCGACACCAAGCGGTGGGGTGATATCTCCTATCCCAACCCCAACAACCCTCGGGATGTCATGTGCCTGTACGAGTTTAGGCAGATCGAAAACAGGAAGCGGCTGCTTCGGGTGTTCCGGGATAAGTTCGGGGTGTCGTATGCGGATTACCTGCGCAGCCCCGAGGCTCCCAAGACAGGCGGGTCGGAGGTCAAGACGGTGCGCCAGTGGGTGCACGAGGTGTGCCCTGGGGTGCTGGGCCCCACCAGGCGATGGCTGGACGACGCGCACGTGGAGCCCACGAAGGCTATGATCGACGCGTTTATCAGCGACTGGGCCATGTTCCACAACGATAAGAGCGAGGTGAACAGGGAGTCCTACAGCTTTTTCCTGCAGTCGGGGAGGGCTTGGCCGGATCGGCCGGCCGTTCCGAGCGGCGCCCAGGAGATGAGCATGGAGGAGGAGTTTGCGTTCGCGTGGGATTTCGCGGCGAAAGACCTGAAAACCCCAGAGAACGCCGTGTTGGGACAATCCGAGGAGCGGGAGCGGTTGGAGGCGGCCAAGAGGGTGACGGAGGCCCGCAGGAACCTGTCGAAGACGGCTTCGGATCTCCACGGGAAGCTTCAGAGGGGCTTGTCGGATCAGCTGGGCATCAAGATGGAGCTGGACTATGCGGACGGTGACTTGAATGCGGGGGGGGGGAACTGGGCGACGAAGGGGTACGCCCAGGTGTCGGGGTTCCATGTGTCGGCCGCCGACCTGTGGAGCTTTGTCCAGGGTTACTTCGTGAGTCACAGGGCCTTGTATTTTTGCGTCGCCTACTTCTGCAGCGTCCACCCGAGGAAGATAACCGTGCTGGGGCTTCCTACGCTGGAGCGGATTGAGGGCATCGACCACCTGGAGTACAAAATCGCGGACCCTCGGGAGTTTGTGGAGACGGTGAACGCGCTGGGCAAGGGCCGGTTGCTGGATTTCGATCAGATCCTGATACCCATCTATGTTCCGGGGAGCGAGAGCGCGCTTATGGTGTACAGTCGCAACAGGGGGTTTCACGTGTTCGGGGACTGGGCGTTGCCCACCGCCAAGAGATTTTTTGATGGCCCTTGGAAGTATGTGATGGACGGGGTCGAGCCGGGCGCGCCCGAGCGGGCTGCGTTGTACTGCGTGACCTACAGCTTTATGGACGCGTGCATCACCAACCTGTCGAACAAGGCCAACAACATCCTGCGTTCGCTGAGCGCCGCCATGGAGGCGGTGTACATGGGGGGCATGCTGTCTGAGGGTGAGATGCATGCTATATACAAGGCGGCAAGCACCACCCCCAATACGCCGGTCTCGGAGCTGAGGGAGTGTCCTGCGCGGCTGTCAGATAAGCAGAAGACCTTTCTGAGCGAGAGCATGGTGAGGATGCGGGGGTACATGCGGAACCACGTGAATACGGATTTTAGGTTCAATCGGCAGCTTTCGTTGCGCATGCCGCTCATCGTGTGCCAGGCCCTGGAGGAGCGGTACAAGAACGAGAACTCCGCGTTCGACGCGGTCGGCGAGTGGCACGAGCTCGAGGAGTTCAGGAAGAAGACCGTGCAGGCGGCCCCAACCGCCGAAATGGAGCAGCACGTGGAGCTGGCGCGCTGGGCCCAGGAGCGCGCGGATCGCCTCGGGGCCGAACACCCCGCGCACGATCAGTACCTCGGTGCCTGCGTCTGGCACATGGGGCGCGCCGAGGATCTCCTGTTGGGCCTCTGATACTCCGGCAGCGCGATGACGGGCAGGCTGGACGCCGCGTGCGTCACCCGGGTGTCGTGCATGCAGTAGTCCGCGAGCTCGTCGAACCTCCCCTCCCTCGCCATCGCGATCGCCGCGAGGCCGCTGCCGGTCTTCCCCTGCAGCCCGTTGCTGTGCAGTAAACGCTCCAGCGGGAACGTGCGCTGCAGGGCCGTGCGCGACGCCTCGAACGGGTCGAACAGCTTGCGCATCCACCCCCCCACGCGCTCGTCCGGCGCGCGCCACTGCTTGGCGATGAACGGCACGTCGAACCGCACCCCGTTGAACGCGCACAGCCGCGGGGCCGCGTCCAGCAGCGCCATGAACTCCTCCGGGTCCCCCCACCCGCCGCCGAAGCCGTAGTCGCGGGGGTGATCGGTCCGCCGCGAGCCCTCGGGCTTGAAAACGAACGCCCGCTCGACCCCGCACGCGTCGTACGCGCACGCGCACGTGATCCGGTTCTGCTCCATGTCCAGCCCCGTCGTCTCGATGTCGAACGCCAGCATGCGCTCGCCGTCCCCGAGCCCGACGATGCTCCACGCGCCCCCCTCGTTCTTGCTAAACGCCCGCATCGGGCAGACGCAGTCGCACCGCGCACGCGCGCAGGCAGCACTCGGTCTCCTGGGCCTTGCGGGTGCGGATGGCCTGCAGGTGCTGCGGCAGGGGGGTGTTCCTCTCCGCGTTCGATGCGCTCCTCACGATCTCGGCCAGCTCCAGGCTCACGGGTCCCTCCGGTTTCTGTGTCTTGCGCTTGGGGGCGGGGGCGCGCGCCGTGCTCATTCGCTCTCACCGCCTTGTTCGCCGGTACCAGCCAGGATGGAACCAAAAAAGAGCGCGAAGGGGCGTATATTTAAGACGGATGCGCGCGGGCGGTTATCTTTGTTTTATTTACAATGGAGTCTACTGATGGTGATAAGGTGTGTACTGCTGTGGCTACGGCGGTTGCGGACGGTGCTGGGCCTGCCATGGAGATCGATTACGCGGGGCCGTGCGCTCGTGTCGTTTCGATGGAGCAGATCCGGTCGGCGGGGTCGTTTACGGACTATCAGCTTCTGAACATTGGCCTTGCCAGTGCTCGGAACCTGAAAGAAGGCCACGTTGCGGTTACGTCTGCGCGCTGTGCCGTGGCGGGCGGTCTTTTGGAGGTGAGCACCAATTTCAGGGCCTTTGGTAAGAGGCCGGCACCGCGTGTGGAAGGGTTTAAGGTGGACGGGCGCAACGTCGGGAAGTTTTTCATGCAGGCAAAGGTCGGTGACAACACCCGCGTGTACGTGCCTGGGGATCAGCTGGATACCATGAAGGTTAATGATGGGGTTGTTTACTCTTTGATATGTGGGGTGCCCATGTTGGAGCCCCATGCCGATGCCGAGGGAAACGTCTCCATGTCCTTCCCCAGACTTTCCAAAAAGGGAGCGGGTCAGGCGGCTGAGTACCATCGCATTAAAATGGTGGCTTCCGTTGATTCTGGGGAGGGCAAGCAAGTTCTGTGGATATCCCTTACCAAGCCTGTTCTGCTGGGCGTGGAAGGGGATAGGACCAGTGTCATGCTCTACAATCCCGAGATCATGGGCCCCAAAACCAATCACGGCAGGTACAACACCAGGCTCAACCCGTGTGTTTGCTCCCTGTCGGCGGCACCCAAGTGTGCGAACGATGTGTACGCTCATCCTTACGCTATTATCAATGGTTCGGATTTTTTTCAGAAGTACATCTGTGAGGCGGTCGGGAACCATGAGGGGTTGGCCGTGCCCGCTAAAGTGTATGCAGAGGTACCGGCCCACATATTGATGGCGCGGCTCTTTTCGCAGTCCTACAAGCACGACGGTAACGAGTGTACGGAGAGTCCTCTTCTTCTGTCGGTTGAGACGTTGGCCGATTTCTTGGTGCTCAGTAAGCGTACTGAATGGTACACGACTAAGCTCAAGAGGACGAGCTTTTTTAATGATGCAAAGGGCCAGGGCATTAAATTTGATGACAGCGACGATGATGGCATGGATTTCTACAGCTTCGATTTCTTGTATCTGGATACGGAGAGTGGCAAGCTCGGTAAGACGAGCGGAATTGAGCCGTTTGTCGAACCAGTTCGCAGTGAGGAGGAAGCCGCTTCGATCCTCCTGAAGCACCCCTATTGTCCATATCTGCACAGGTGGTACAAGCGGGCGACGCACGTGGTAACGGGTAAGGAAGTTCACAGGTTCTTTAGCAAGAAGAATGACCCCACCTTCGGCGCGCTTTGCAGCTGGATCGCGGGTAACACGGTTCCGGTGGATACCGCGACGGGGAGGGTTATGGCCAAGAACACATTTGCGTACATCCCGGGATCCTGGCACGACCATGGTCTTCTCAAGGAGGGCATCCGCTTCGACGTGTCCATGTCGTGGCTGGCCAACGAGTACACCAACCCAGAGATCGTGCAGCCGGATATCTACTGGAGCATCCTGAATGCTGCCAGCAACGGAATGACCGAGCGCATGTGCGCTCTGGTGGAAAGGATGGAGGAGGCCAGGTTTCTTATCGCGAATGGCAGCATGGCCAGGACGATCAAGTACGACCCGAAGTACCCCCTTGCCGAAAATATGCCCATTGATGATCCCGTTGATTTCGAGACGATTCGGGGTGATACGTGTCTCAAAGATTTTGGAATGCTATGTGTTGTGATGGAGTGGAACGAGGTCGGTCTTGGCAAGTTTTCTCCTGGATGCTTTATGTCGGAAGCATCTTCCAACATGGACGTGCTCGCGTACGTTTTGGCGAACCTGGTGGTTCGCTGCGCCGGGATGGGGTCCAAAAGCGAGGATGGCCCGTCGCTCCTGGACGCGGACTTTATCAAGTGCTGGACTGGCAGTGACATGCTGAGGGGGTTGGACGCCCACGCCCTGATGGGTGCCCGCTGGAACTGCAGCGTCCTCCTTTCGACCACCATCTGCTTCCTGTTGCGCAGCTGTTTCAATACGCAGGAGCTGTTCGATCGTTTCCCCATCGTGCTCCCGAGGTCGGGGTTCGATATCGGCGGGAATACAAGCGCTCGCATGACGTTGGCCAAGTACATCCTCGCGAAGTGGGTGGGAAACAAGACCGTGAACACCTACTCCTTTCCTATCAAGCCCTTGAACGATATCAATTACGGTCGCATCAAGATGGGTCTGGTGATGGTCGGCTTGATGGTTGCTTCTCCCGGAATGACTCACAGCCAGGCCGGAGTGAAGATAGGCGAATTCTCCATGGAGCAGTTGGATCAGAAATTGACCTCGTGCGTCAAGGACTTGGAACTGGCCGCGTTGGAGAGGATGAACTCTGTGCAGGGTGCTGACGAGGTTCCCCTGGTGCAGAGGTTCCAGAACGACGACGACGACCTGACCTTTGAGCAGGTGCAGCAGGGGCTCGAGGTCGATTCGAATCTCGACAACTGCTTCGTGTTCAAGGGCGAGTCCTTCACCTTTGTGAAGGAAAAGGGGTCTCGCAAGCGCAAGGCCAAGAAATCCGAGGACAGCGACGAGGATGACAGCAGCGAGGAGGAAAAGGATGGTGATGATGCGCCGCGCCCCCCGAGCGAGCGAATTGTCGAAAATGAGGCCAAGAGGGCTGCCCCTCGTGCTTACGATTTCGGTGATGGCGAGAACGCCCCTGGGGACGATCCTTCGGACGCCGCCTTCGACCCCAAGGCCCCCGCGGTCTAAACCCCGGTTCCCGTTTCGTGCCAGCAATAAACACACTTTAACAGAACGCGTCCGCCGTGGTGATGGCCGCGCACGCGATCCCGATCAGGTAGATGGGGTTGTAGGGAAACCCGAGTATGCACATGAGCGCGAGGAGCAGCGAGTCGAGTAGGATGGTGGTCCCCATCAGGGGGGTGAACGCGTCCGCGCGCAGCTTCACGATCATGCGGGTCAGGACCGCCCACAGGAGCATGGGGTTGTACGGCGTTTCGGTGCCGGTGTAGAGGCGGCAGGCGATGACCTGCAGGGTGGCGGCGATCAGGTTGTAGATCGGGGGGTCGTCCTTGCTGGTGCCCGGTCGTCCTTGCTGGTGCTCGTCCTTGCTGGTTGCCGGTCGTCCTTGCTGCTGCTCGTCCTTGCTGGTGCCCGGTTCGCGGCGCGAGTGCTCCGTGAACAGCAGCGCGTACGCCACCACGTATCCGCAGAGGCACCAGAAGAAGAAGCTCTCCTCGCTGGTGATGAACACCGCGTCGCCGTCGGGGATGAGCACCAGGGGGAGCGTGGCGACGCAGGCGACGACCGTGAGGGCGTTGGATTGGCCCGGGCTGTTGGGATCGGGGGTGGGTTGCATTCGGCCGACGACCAGGTAGCTCAGCGCGCGCACGATCAGCACGGCGAGCAGGCACAGGGCCCAGTAGACCCACACGCTCACCCCCGTCTGGCGCGTCCACACCCTTTGGTCGCACACCACCGCGTCGCCCCCCGCGTCCAGCACGTCGCACGCGCTGACGTCGTACCGGTCCTGCGTGGTGTCCAGCACCCGGCCTCGGGTCTCCTTGGTGCACCGCAGCCCCGGCCACTGGGCGCTGGTGTTGTACACGGGGTTGCTCGCGGTGGGAAAGATGCTCCCCCGGGGGGATGAGCACAGCGCGCGCCCCCCCCCCGGTTGGCAGCTGGCGGGTGCCCACCCCAGCGTGTCCAGGGCGCGGGGGGTCCAGTGGGACGGTTTAGCGAATACCCCCCGCGCGTTCACCCGGATGCATGCGCTCTCGGCCACGGTCAGCGCGTCCCACCCC
>SESF01024395.1_pt1 | contig 29062 bp, 13 predicted proteins | sample 3171521 | NCBI WGS metagenome assembly SESF01 (sample SAMN10866945, study PRJNA518727) | freshwater metagenome | biome: subpolar coniferous forest; feature: holomictic lake; material: water; isolation source: holomictic Lake 227, 6 m and 8 m depth | place: Canada: near Kenora, Ontario | collected...
AACGTTCTCGTTTCCCTTTTTATTCCTGTTCCAGAAACTGTTGCTACAACTGTTTCTTTGTGTACATCAAGTCCACAACCTTTGGCTACGACTTGTTCAAAATCAATTGTTTCGTTGTCCATAATTGTACCATTTTATTGGGTTTAATGCCCGAAGGTACAATATTTTCATCTTCTTTGGTGAGCGAAAGCGGTCATGTAGGTTTCATGTGTTTATAATAAGCCCCCTAACCCCCTAAAGGGGGAAAAGAGAGAGGTTAGTTCTTTGATAATCTGACTCTTGTTTCCTTAAAATTCTTAATATTTGGCAAGAATATTACGTATTATCGATTAATTATTAGTGTTATAAATTACAAAACTGCTGTTGAACCAACAACCTTCACCCTTATTTTTTTATGCAACACCACATCGCCTTTTTGAATAATAACCCGAATGTAGGTTTCACCCGCTCCTTTGGCAGTAATTTCGCCTGAAGCTGATATTTCAGCCAATTCTGGGTTTTCCGATTGATAGTTTATTTTTGCATCATTAATATTTACAGGTCTGTTATAATTCGATATTCCTTCGAATGTTAGTTTCAGTTTAGCTCCAATTTTCAGATTGATATCCTTCTGATTAATTTTCACATCAGAAAACACTTCGCGATAAGCATGATTGACATATTCATTTGCAGATGCTGCATCCTTGTGAAATTTTAAAATATCTATGGTGAAACTCCGTGATTTTTCAGGATTACAGATGCGCATATATCTGGCTTTAAAAGCAGGAAAACTAAATAGTTGAGGCATAGCAACTTTCAATCCTTCCAGAGTTGTACTGATTCCCGTGTAAACCGATTTCCATGTTTTTTGGTCGTCGGAAGCCTGAATTTCAAAAGTATACACTGCATTTTGGTAAGTAAAACCAATGGTTGCAGCACTGATGGTGCAACTTTCACCCAGGTCGTATTCAGCATTCATTCCGCCACTGATTTTGGGTGCAACAATGCGGTGATTGGAAAAACTTTCGTCCCAACTGCTGTATTCTTTGGCAGCACTGGCAACTATCTGAACCGGTTTTGCACGCATGTAAACATAGTAGGTTGAGTTCTTATACCCCTCAGAAGAAACAGTTATTTCTGCTCTTCCGGGGATGTTTTTGGATTGTGAAATAGAAATTTTCGCATTCTTATCTGCTGATTTTGCTGAAATAAGAGGCACATTTGAATCGTCGGTATAAAAATCGTAGGTGAAATTACGTGCATCGAAATGACCAACAGCTTTATTATCAACCAAAATACTACTTAATAACGCTTCGTTGTCTGTTGAAATTTTCCATGCATCTAAAGTTACATAAGTCAATGCTGCAAGATTTGGGTTTTCACCTTGTCTGATAGGCACAAAAACCACCGCTAACTTTAAATCAGTTTCGGTATTGGTATGTATGGTGAGTTTTTTTGCTCCGAAAGTCCAGTCCTGTTTGCTTTCCACCGGACGGGTATAAATGAGTGGCTCTGTTCCCATAACGGTAAAACGGGCATCTTTAGGAGCAGTAGCCATATACACCAGCATTTTTTCATTAGCACGATAAAGCATTGCCGAACGTCCATCGGATGCTATTTCTATTCCCGCCTCGGTTTGCATAAACCAATAGGAGTCAAGCGGTTTTCCGTCTAATGTTGAGATTTCATCTTGTATCAACACTTTTCGGCGTGAGTCGAACATTTTCAACCCTCGTTTGGCCGTTTTGGCGATATTGGCATAATCGGGGGTCATATCAACAATGGCAAACGATTCCTGCAAATTGCTTCCCTGATTGATAATCGGACATTTTTCCCAACCCTTGTTGTCGATACCCGAAGCAGGATTTATAATATTGCAATTGTGGCCTTCAGCTCTCAGTTTATAATAAAGTCGGGGCTGAACGTTATAATCCTTTATGTTATAATCTTCTAATCCCAAATCAACGCACCATTGTTGACCCAATGCGTTTAGAAAAAATGTGCCGGTATTGGTATGCCTATGGTAAAAATTGGCTTGGCGGTAATCATCAGTGCCTTTTATTCCAGCAAAAAAAGCATTTTTATCTTCCCAACTGCTACGCATTACCACCAACTGAGCACCCGAAAATTGTTTGTCGAGTGGCAACTTTTTGTAATTATCCGGGTCTGACCTAAATTTTAATGGCTTGTACCACAATAGATTATTCATCTTGCCACTATAATCAGGATTTTCGCCTTTTGCTATATATGAATCATTTTCAAGGGCAAACTGGCACAAGTCAGGACGGTTGAATTTATTAGCTATCCAGAAAATCTGACCTAAATTGTAATAGCCTCCGTTGGTATAACAATCGCTATACTTCACACAAATACCTTTACCGGGCATCGTACTATTTATCACAAAATCACCATATCCCATCAAACCAGGTTCATCGCTCAAACCAAAACTCTCACCGAAAGCAGTTTCCAGGGTTGCCAAACCTGAAAACAGCACCAAATTACTCCAGGCCATATAATGTGGACCTTCGGGTGTTACTCCATCAGGTTTATACCAGGTCAGATTTAAGTCATTAATGGCTATGTTGAAAACTTTCTTTCCCAACTCCGGCTCTTCATCGGCAAGAGCTACTGCTCCAACAATGGCACCGGCATTGAGTACATGATTGAAATTATGGAAATTGGTTTTATTGGGGTCTTGCAGATAGGCTTCCAACACTTTTTTCAATAACAGTTGCAAGTTTTCACGTTGCGTTGAACTCATGGAATCGTGCAACCAATCATACACACATCCCAGTCGCATAAGCATTGGACCATAATGATGTCCACCAGTTTTAATGGCTTTATCCCAGTCGGTATTCAAAGCTGTAGTTATTGCATCATCCATCCTCTTTTTATCACCGGTCAACACATAAGTCAACGCCAGTGCATCCATTCCCTTTTCTTCTTTCAAATCTTTCAACCAATTTTGCATAACTAAATTGGTTTTCAGATTTTGCTTAATCACCTCAAAATCATTGACCAAAACACGGGGATGAGTTTTTTTTATCAAACTCAACTCCACGGGTTTGATGTGATTTGAAAAAGATTGTGCTTCAAGTTTATTATTCATAATCAACACGTAAGCACAAATCAGTAAAATAGTACTGTATCTGAATTTCATATAATAGGTTTATTTCTTTATATATAAGTATTTAATCAAATCCGAAGGAATTGAATTTTGTAATGATTTTTTATCACTTGTTGAATTCCATTTGTCTAAAAATGACGTTGAAGAATTATCGGACGTAAATTTATTCTCGACTGAGTAGATATATTTGTCTGAATCCGAAGAACCGTTTCGGGTCGTGAAATAGTTTTTATGGCTAAGCGGAATGGAAAAATTGCCTATTGTATTGCCGGTAAACGAATTGGAAGTAACAAATATACGCTCATCTTTCATGAAATGATTTAATTCGGGATAATGTATCAGGTAAACGGGTGGAAAAACAGCATTTTCACCGTATTGTTTCGCCCATTCTTTTTTGAAATAATCCAATCGTTTTTTTCCCCAGGTTGAAAAATGGAAACTCAAATCGAAGGTTTCGTTACACTCTAAAAACAGATTATTGCTAACATAAGTATAGGTGCAGGTATTGCCATACACCGCTGCAATACGGGAACCTTTATTGCCAATTTTATAAAACAGATTTTGATCAATAGTCCATCCTGCAGTGCCTTCATCGGCATAAATGGCATAAACTTTATCGCCCAACGCACCAATATTGTGAAAATAGTTTCCACGAATGGTATCGCCACGCATCAGTTGATTTTTTCCGAGGAAAGCGTAGATTGCACCAAAATCGGCAAATTCCAACAATACATTACTGATATCGTTTTTCTCAATTTTGTGGTCATTCCCCGAAATGGTAATTGCTCCATGCGGTGCGTTGTACATTTTATTACCGATAATATTATTGCCAACGCCCGAAAGTGCAATGGCCGGAGTATATACCCGATTGTAAAATGCCCAATCGGAAATATCACAATCTTTTACCGTGTTATTTGCTTTTGTAAGTGTTTCAAAATTTCCACCATCAAGTGAAATGGCCATACCACCAATAGAATGTATCAGACAATTGTCTATCAAATTGTTAGTTCCTCTGATTGAAAGAGCCGAAATACCAAAATTCTGAAACTCACAGTTTTTAAAAACAATATTTTTACAATCAACTAAGGAAGCTGCCCTATATCTTCCAAATTCAAAAATTAAGTTTTCAAACCGGATATTACTAACTTTTTCCAGACTCATAAATTCCTGTGAATTAGTGGAAAGTTCTATTTTAGAAGTATTTACATCAAAATCAACCGGGGGATAGAAATATAATTTCCCAGATGTTCTGTCGATAAAATACTCGCCCGGCACATCAATTTCTTCCAATAAATTACAAGCAAAGAAAAAAGAATGTTCGGCAGTTAAATCGTACTTTTCATCAAATTCGAGGGTAATTGTTTTGTTTTCGGTATCTATTTTATTGACTTTATTGAGCGACCACGACCAGTCGCGGGAAAAAACACCATCCAACCATACATCTTTAGCTTCTTTCCATTTTTCTATGCGCGAATCGCTGTATAAGAATGAACCTCCCGTGCCGCTTGAAGTAGATTTAACGCTTTCGTCAAGGGGCATTTCCACCTTGTTTAATCCTTTATTTACAATCTTTTTTATTGCTATTATGGTCGTTCTGTTTTTCAACAAATTGGGATCACCGGCATTAGGATAACGAGCCAAAGTCATTCTATTTCCATTGCAGAAAAGCATTGGTGGTGCAATCCCGGAGCTTCTATTAAAACCTATACATTTTATTTCGCCCAAATCGGTGATTCCACCTTTTTTAAGATCAAATTCGAGTACTTTTTGTTGAGCTTCTGTACTGATAATTCTGTTTTTAGTATAATTATCAGAAATAGCTTTAAAAAAATGCTTATCCAGGGTTTTAGCTCCAGTCAATATAACTCTTTCATTTCCGGATATAATAATAGGTACATTTTGTTTTTCCGATTTTCCACCCCAAATTTTAATACTCTCATTCAGTGAATAAACTCCACTTTTAAAATCAATATATAAGGTATCGGAATTTGGCTCAGTTAAATGCGACTTTATTAGCTTTTTGAATGTCCCAACCCAATTTTTATCTTCGGTAGAAATTAGGTAATGCTTATTTCCGGCAAAAAGTATTTGAGCAGTTAAGCTAAAAAATAAACAGAATAGAAGGATGAAATTACGGTTCACGGTCAGGGATTTTGTTAAAGATCAAACTTGAGAGTAAAGGTTTAGCAACCATAACACTTGGTTACGGTCGCTAAACGTTTAATTTATTGATTATTGGATTGTTACTTTTTGAATAGTTTGTTTTTCATCAGCATTTGAGAAACGAACTAAATAAATTCCCCTTGAAAGCTTGGTATTTACCCTGTTTACTCCCTTTGCTTGAATAAGTTGAGCTCCCTGCAAATTGTAGATGCTGATTTCGCCTGTTTCAGAACAAATGACTTGTTTGTCTTCAACCCGAATTGAAACTCCAGTAGCAGTATTATTCAATCCTGTTCCTAAAGTGGTGGTTACAGGAACAGCCGAAGACCCTGCCGAATTAAAATAGCTAACATTATCACCTTTTGCAGTTACAGTATAAGTATAATTCGAATTTGCACTTAAACCGCTAACAAGCAGATTTAAAGTGCCTGCAATTACATTCACGGTTAATCCTACCTGAGCTGAAGTATTGTCAAAAACCATCACATCATAACTGCTGGCATTGCCAACTGCAGCCCAATTTGCAGTAAAACCCGATGCTGTGATACCTGAAGCACCGGTGCTCACATCGGGCGCTGGAAGAATTTTGAAACTCGAGACAATACTGTAATTTGTCCGGTTGTTATTAATTGCATACGCCCTGAAATAATAAGTTGTATTTGGCAACAGCGAACTCATTGTAGCCGAATAACTTCCATTACCAGTGCCTGGGTCAATGACAGTGGTATTTGATGTGGTCGGATTTCCAGTACTGGAAGCAAAACAAATACCACGGACTGTAACACCTGTTCCGGCTCCATCTGTCACGCTACAGTTTACAGTTGCTGAGCTGGAAGAAGCTTGAGAAAAGCTGCTCAAAAGCACCGTTGCACCACTTATTCCTGCAATAGCAAAAGCAGATTCTTCTGAATCAATAAAAGTCGTTCCGGAAGGTGCTACTGAAACTACAGTAACAATATATGAAGTATTAGCAGTTAATCCGGTAATAGAAGTGCTTGTTGTAGCTTGTCCTGCTGTATATAGTGAAGTCTTATATACTGAGGGTGAAGCATTGGTATATACATTTACATAATACCCAATTGCATTTGCAACCGTTGTCCAGTTGGCTGTAAATCCGGTTGTAGTGATAGCAGTAGGTGTTTGTACCGTAGGTGCTGTCAGTTTTGTAAAACTTGTTACCCAGGACAAAATTGGATAACCACCATTTCTATTGGGTGTTAAATCCGACTGCCAAACAGTTGGAGTTTGACTATTGTTAAGTGTAGTAGCATAAGTTTGTAACGTTGGAGCATCTGCCACTGATGTACCATCACTTGTTATTCCGTTTGTACCCGAACCAGCCAAAAAATAACTATTTGTTACTGTACCACCGGTATAAGTACCCGATAAACCAACAAGCTGAGCAGCTATTGGCTCTTTTATGTATCCGGTTATTGTTCCGGTGTTATAACAATTAAGTATGGTTCCAAAATACCGGGTGTTTACACTACCTACATAACCAAGAATTCCTCCTGCACAATAATTTGCTCCTGTAGTGGTAAGAGCTTTTATTGCTCCGGTATTGTAACAATTCGATATATTCAATACTGCCACCTGATTAGTCCCTGTATTATATCCATAGCCCACAATTCCACCTGAGGCACCATTTACTGTCCCATTGATTGTACCGGTATTAAAACATTTGTCAATACTTATGTTCCCGGTTGCACTACCTGCAATTCCTCCTACATCATTTGGTGAAGTAATTGCTCCCCGGTTATAACATGACCTTATATAACTAACATCCGATACACCATTTGTAATTAAACCCGTAAAAAGTCCAACAATCCCTCCTGTATACGGACTTGAATTTTGAGTTGATTTTACTGTACCTACGTTAGAACAGCCATCAATCGTTGAAACGCCATCTATTCTTCCTACTATTCCACCTGCGTTAGTGTATCCGGTTACATTAATCGTGTTTTTACAATTTGATAACTGAGTATAAACACATCTACCGGCAAGTGCAGAGGTATAGGTTGTGCCGGTTGCATAACTTGTTGTAACACTTCCCGAAGCGATTGTGATATTTTTAATGATTACATTTGCAGAAACAGTCCCCACAACATAACCAAATAAACCCTGTGGATTTCCAGAGGCAGTATTATTGATATAAATATTGTTGATAAGGTGATTATCACCATCAAATACTCCGGCAAATGCGGTAATTGTGGATGTGCCAATCGGTGTCCATGATTTTGTAGGTCCGTTTAAATCAATATCTGCTGTAAGTTTGTAGTAAATACCGGTCGTGTTTACATTCGAAGTCTGTGTTGTATTAGCCAATGTAACCAGATAGGCCAGTTGTTCGGCAGTTGCAATCTGATACGGATCACCCGATGTTCCTGTGCCACCTGCAAAGGATGCTGCTGCAGTTCCATCCCAAGGTGTAGCTATGGCAGAAATAGCCAGTACTGCACTAAATAATAAAGTAAGTAGTTTTTTCATGATTTCTAGTTTTTAAATAGTTGATTTCTTATTTTACAATCACTTTTATCGTTTTTATTCCATTTGATACAAAATACACACCCTTGTTGAGTGCTATTTCTTCAATATTTGATTTTGGAATAATTTGTATCAGATTCTGACCTAATGTATTGATAATTCTTAATTTAATTCCTGCACAGTCTTGTATTATTATGGCTTTATCTATACCGTAAACAAATAAATTGCTTTTAGCTAAATCTGATAGGGTTGTTTGATTATCATAAATAGCTTTCAGCGATTTTGGATCATAAAGCAAGTGCCAATTAGCTGCTAAAGTACTCGAAGAAAGTAAACCACTAATTGCTTTGGTTGCCGTGATTAATGGAATAGTATCTCTCAATTGTGGCGAATATGCAACCGAGAAATTAAGCGACAAACCTGAGATATCCAGTGTGCCATCAGCCGAAGCTAAATTTAGTTGGTCAAAATCTTTTCCGGCAGAGGCTTTTCCATTGGCATTGGCTATGTAATTCCCTGACAAAAAAAATATTCCACCCGTTGTGTTGGCATAATAATTCAGTTTGCCTATGCCTGAACCTCCCGGTGATATAATACCTGTACCACTGAAATTATCCGAAACAATGCCACAATATCCGGCTAATACACCCCCGTTATTGTTAAATGAAACATCATTGGAAATACCCGTACTGTCGTTTACTACGGCACTGGTTTTATTCTCAACGACTTTACCGATTCCTGTTTCAGAATTGCTAGAAGCACTATCAGTTTTGATTTTATTCAACGAACGTACTGCCATTTTACCCGAGCCATTACCACTTGTAGGTCGTTGAATTGAAAATAAACCCCAAATTTCAGCATGTGTAGCCACTCCGGTGTTAACAATTGCCTGAACCGTTATAATTTCGCCATCAGGATTAGCTGTTGAAGGGAAAGTATAGGTGTTAGGGTAAGGAAGTCCGGTTGTGGGGGTTAATTCTTTGTAGTTCGGAACGCCTCCCACTGACCAGCTAACACTGATTTTACCATTGTATTTCAGAATAATCCCTTCCCCTTTTCCTAAAAAACTGATGGGTTTTGCCAGCGAATCAGTAGTGTAAACCGGCACACCATACCAGTTCTTACTGACTGCCCAATATTGAGGAGTCCCAATTGGGTTGATCCCATCAAGGCGTGCATATTCAAGTCCTCCCGTTCCCACTAATCCTGTTAACGACATATCAGAAGCCGGTGCAGCTTGATCCAAACCCAGAATTACAACAGAAGATAGAGCATTTGCATACACTGCATGACCAATATCGGACGGATGTGTTCCATCTGTGAAAAAGGAGCTAAGTGTATAATCACCATTGATAAGTCCGGTGTTGATATTCGGCCCATTCAATACTTCGGTAATGCCATATTTAAGTGCCACTTTATGGAATGCTTCAACCGAAGGTGGAACAATTCCGTTAGCATAATAAGTGGTTTGAAAGTTTGCCATACTGCTGTAAAGGAAAACAATACTAATTTTTGGATTCTGATGAATAACCTGACGCACAATTCCTTCCATTCCATCAATGCGGTTCAAATCGGTTGAACTGGCATCATTTACTGCAAATTCCACTACCAAAAAATCAGGATTATGTGTCAAAAGTTGTGCTCCAACCCGATATGCTCCATAGGATGATGGTGTGCCGCCCACACCTGCATTGAACGAAGTGGCAGAACCGCCCCGCTTGATTATTTCGGCAATAATGGCTGCTGAAGATTTGGAATAATAACAATTGGAATAAGTACTGGCACCTGTTCCTTGTGTTATGGAACCGCCCAGATAACAAAGAGTTACAGGAAGTTTATTCCTTACTTTCTCGGCAAAAAAGCCAAGATTAGAAGTTCCAACTAATTGAACATCATTAACATTAGAAGTTTTAGTCCAGGGCGATGCAAAATTTACCGTTCCATTAGTGTTGTTATTAAATTGAGCTTTCCCGTTTCCGGTTAATCCTGAAATAGATCCTTTTCCAATTGTAATTGAACCAGAATTATTGAAAATGGTTTTGCCATCACCCAAACCAATGGCTCTGACTTGTGACCCGCTTGCACTAAATGTTATATTCCCTGAATTAGTAATGGTAGCAGTCGCTGTATTCGATTTTACGGTAATTCCTTCAGCTGTGTTATTTCCGTTAATAGTGATTGTTCCGCTGTTGCTTAGTTTGGTTGTTCCGCTTCCACCCATGTAAATACAGGCCTGCGACAAAAATCCGCCGATATTGAGTGTTCCGTTATTGCTAATCTCGTTGGTAATGCCGGTCGGTTCACTGTAAATGCCATTAGCACTTGCTCCACCCACATTTATCGTTCCATTATTTATCAATTTATTACCGAATGCAGTACCCAGATAAACCGGAGCTGAAGTGGTGGGGAAACCTGAACTATATGAATTCAGTGTCAAACCCGAACCAATTGTTAGTGAAGTTACAGCATTCAATGCATTGATTTTCATAAGTCCGTAAGGAACGTTATTTCCTGCATTGATAGTTCCTGTACCAGTCAAAGTGGGATTTCCTGCAGTTAATGCCAGGGCATAATTTCCTGCTGCTGCAGTTAAATTTACGGTTCCGTTAGTTGTAAAGTAAGGATTTGCGTCGGTTTGAGTAAAACTGATGCAACTTCCTGAATTGCCTGTAGCTGAGGTATTAATGTTAAATAATCCGGTTCCGGAATAGGTAGATGAAGCCACAAAGCTACCGCCGGCATTGACAAAAACAATTCCATTGGCTACGCCTGTGCCTGTACTAACCGTTAGTGAACCATTGTTTTCAATGGCAGCTCCCTGTAAAGAAATTTCAGTTTGGTTTTGAGTATCGGAATTTACGGTTAATGAACCTGTTGGAGTAATAGACAGTTTAGGTTGTGAAGTATCGGATGTAGTTTGGAGAATCAATTTATCAATTGCTCCGACATTAGTAGAAATAACAGGATTAACTCCACCAGTTATAACAACCTGATCTTTCGAACTTGGGACAGCATTTGATGACCAGTTGAGTGGGTTCGACCAGTTTGAGTCTGCATTTCCTGTCCAGTATATTGCTTCGGTGGCAGCAGCCGAGTAGGAATAAGTTGCATCATAATTGGCAGCATCCACCACTGTAAAAACCGCCAGATGATATTTAGTATTAGCATCTAAGCCACTCACAGATACGGTAGAACCATTACCACTGTAAACACAATAAGCAGAGGCATCATTCTGGAAGGAAGTTCCCGATCCAAAAACCGTATTTGCGCTATAAGCTGTTGGACTTAAGCTCGGAGTTCCGGTTGTGACGGTACTTGTGGCTTTCAGAAAAACCAGCGTCATCATGGTTGCACTGTTGTAAGAGTTTGGAAGATTCCAACTAATATCAGCGGTAGTACTAGCTGTTGAAGCTATATTTACCCCTTTTGCCTCGGCAGGTAAAGTCGCAACATTGATAGAAGGTACTGAAGTGCTGTTATAAACAATATTGGTCCCTGAATTGGTATAGGAATAAATTTTGTAATTATACATGGTTCCGGGAAGCATATTGCTGAATGAAGGAGCTGTAGTGGCTGTAGGAATTAACTTTATATTCGCCAAACCGCCAATAAAGGCAGTAACATCAAGGGGATCTATTGCATCTACCGGGTCAATAATTGTCCCATCGCTTGCTTTCATAAGGTATCCATCTGCAGTTATACCACCCACTATAGCCGGAGTCCAGTTAAGCTGAATGCTTGATGTAGTTATTGAACCCTTCGTTATATTTGAAACCTGATTGCTTGGTTTCAGCTTGGGTGCGGTCTCCCATTTCAGTATCGGATAACCAGCATTAATGCCATTTATATCATTTGTCCAAACCGACGGTACCTGATTGTTGTTTAATGTGTTTATAAAAGCTATGTCTTGTAATTCGGTAGCCAATTTTGAAGTTCCACCATTGGTATTGGTTACAGCCAGGGTACTTAAATAATAACTGTTTACTACCGAACCAGTTCCGTCGGTTGTAAGTGCACCTCCTTTTAGAGCTCCGGCAATGCCTTCAACAATTCCACCTGTTTTTGCCGCAGTAACAGCTCCTATATTATAACAATTTGTAATTGCCTGAAAGTATTTTAAGAGCGCATTGCCTCCAGGATAACCCAATATTCCACCGTTAATAGAACTTGTTGCACTCGAAGTCGTCTGTTTAACAACAGCAGTATTGTAACAATTCAATACATTAAAGTATGCACCATAGCCATACCCCACAATTCCTCCCGCATCTACACTAGCAGCCGATATAGTTCCTTTATTGAAACATTCTTTAATAGTTAAGATTCCAGAACTGGCACTTCCTGCTATTCCTCCCGCGTTACTTACTGCTGTAATAGCTCCGGTATTGTAGCAGTAACGAATATAACTGGTATTACCAGTGGTGGCAACGACCGCATTACCTGCAATACCGCCCACATGTAGTCCGGCACCCGAACTAGATATTGCTCCTGAGTTTGAACAATACTCAACAACACAGGTACCTGTACCCAAAGTGCCAACTATTCCGGCTACCTGACTAACTCCCTTAATATTAATTGCATTTTTACAATTAATAAACTGAGCGTAAGCTGCTCTTCCTGCAAAAGCTCCGGCAGTTGAACCAGAATTAGTGACTGTGATTGAACCGGATGTAATAGTCAGGTTTTTGATAATTATATTTGCAGTAGCCGTTCCGGTTGGATACCCAAATAAGCCGGTATAAACCGTGCTGGCATCATTGATATAAATATTGCTAATGCTATGATTGTCACCATCAAAGGCTCCGGCAAAAGCTGTAGCTGTGGCTATTCCAATCGGTGTCCAGCTTTTTGTAGGACCATTTAAATCAATATCAGTTGTAAGTTTGTAATATTTCCCTGCCGTATTGGCATTGGCTGTTTGAGGCGAAGCATTTGCCAGCGAAGCTAAATAAGCAAGTTCTTCTCCGCTGCCAATTAAATAGGGTGTAGCCTGTGAACCATTACCACCGGAAAAGCCGGTAGCAATGTTTCCAGTCCAGGGAGTAGCATTAATTGATATCGTAATGCAAATGAGCACAATCAGTTGGGTAATTCGTTTCATTTAAAACAGTTATTCGCTATTGCACAATTATTTTAGATACAGAACATCTTAAACCATCCGAAATTTTAGCAAAATAAAGCCCTGAATGACTTACATTTGAACTTAAATGTGATTGAGTAACTTTTTGGTGGTCAATGAGACTACCATTGATAGAATAGAGTGATAAATCATAGCTGTTAACTTCATTAAAATCAACCTGTATGGTTTTACCAACTGAATATACTTTCAAATCTTGAAATTCAATATTGTTAACTGCAGTATTAAGTGCAGGAACAGGTAGTAGTTGCCATGTTAAAATTGGATTCCCGGCATTAATGCTAGTTGCGTCGGCACTCCAAACCGCAGGGCTCTGACCGTTATTTAACAAACTAGCAGCAGCCATAAGATCGGTTGAGGCCAACCCTGTACCACCATTCGAAGAGGCAGAAGTTAAAGTATTTAAGAAATAACAATTGCTGGGTGCAACAGCCCATCCTGCTGGTGCTCCTGTAGTGTAATAATAGCCCAAAATTACCTGAGCCCCGTTAGTATTTGTAACATTACCGGTGTTATAACAATTTGAAAGAGTGTAATACCATTTGGCAGAGGTATATCCTAATATTCCACCTGAAGTATATGGAACACTGGTTGAAGATTTTGGCGATGTGGTAGATACATTTCCAGTATTATAACAGTTGCTGATAATTGTTTTCATTGTTCCTGGTGATGCAGTTGCATCACCTCCATATCCATCAATTCCACCGCCGGCACCTTGTAAAGCAGAAATATTGGCCGTGTTATAACATTGGTCAATCGTTAATTGGCTGCCGCCATAACCGGTAATACCACCTACATCGAGTGTACTCCCGGAAACATTTCCGGAATTGGAACAATATTGAATTAAACAGGGTGCTGCAATTGTGCCCGAAGAAGCACCTCCTGCAATACCTCCTGCATAGTCACCCGTACCAACAATTGTTCCCTGATTTGAACAGTATGAAATCGTTGAACCACTTCCTACTCTACCTGTAATTCCACCTACAACCGTACCTGTGCCGGAGATAACTGTACTTCCTTTGATAGAAGCCCCATTAATACAATTCCAAAAGGTTACATTATCAGCTCTACCGGCAAATCCACCCACAAAGTTGGCAGCCGTTAGTGATCCGGTAATCGTGGCATTTTTAATAACAGCTGAACCAGCTGTGGCTCCGGCAATATATCCGAAAAGCCCAACATACGAGTTTGTTGTTGTGACAATTGCATTATAAAAAATATTTGAAATTAGATGATTATTGCCATCAAATACTCCGGCAAATTTAAACCCGGTAGAATTAATGCCAATTGGAGTCCATTGAATAGTCCCACCTAAATCGATATTGGCAGTAAGTTTAAAATATAATCCGACAGAGTAGGAAGTAACTGTGTTAGTTTGCGAAGCCAGATAAGCTAATTGCTCAGCTGTTGCAATCAAATAAGGATCTGAAGCTGTACCACTTCCACCGGCAAAGGCAGTTGCTGCGGTACCGTTCCAGGGCGCAGCGATTGAAGATGCTGCAATAATAGCAACTAAAATTAAAGTAACTAGTTTTTTCATGATTGTAAATTTTAATGGTTTGTATTTAAAGTTTGATACCGATCATTTGCAAAAAAGCAATTGAACACTATTGATTTATTTCACCTGAATAATAATTTTCTGAATATTTTGTTCTGAAATGCCTAAATACGAATTAGTAAGTACAAAGACGGCAGTATAAATACCGGCTTTTGTATAAACATAGGTGTAAGGTCGGGGTAAACCGTTAATGTCTTTCACATAAACACCCTGATCAGCAGTTCCTCTACTCAAATTGATAATAGGTGACACCAGCCACGCTTCATTTTTGTAAGTCGTTTGTCCCGAAACCTGAACTTGAGTACCCGTTACAGCCCATTTTTTTGCATAAGTAAGATCTCCACTTACCAAACAAGAGAACCAGGAAGTATCACCCACACCGGTAACTAAGGTTGTAACCGGATTAATTAAATTGCTGGTTAAACCAAATTCTTTGGTAGAATCAGCAACCGTAAATGAATTAACGAATACGGTTGGTCCTTTCAGTATAGTATCGTTTTTATACTTAAACGCAACATAAAAAGGAGTATTGGCATAACTTGTTACATCAAGATTTCCTGAAGCTAATCCCACCGTCGATGAAGAGGTTGTGTTAGTGGCAAAACTGGAAGTAATATCTTTCCATGTAGCATGCTGTATAGAATTTATGGCAGTAGCCACAAGTGCATGATTAGCAGTATAATCGGTTGAAATCAACACTTTGAATTCGTAAGTTGTTGATAAAGATGCATCTTTATTTAACCCACTTACAAAACTGATGTTTGCTTTAGTCACGGTTGAATGTTGCACTCTGAAATAATTTTTCAATGTTTCACCCGACCAAAAAGTGACATAATCAGCATTACCGCTAGGTGTGAAAATTAAGGTGTCATTTACGTTGCATCTTAAAGTGTCAGCCAAAATTGTTTTATTAGCAGTAAATGTCATTGTTGGCATTTGAATATCATTATTCTCACAGGCAAAAAATCCCAGTGACAAAAAGCAAAGTGATATTATCTTAATTATTTTCATTTCTTCTCTATTTAGAATATCAATTATTTTAATTTTCCGTTATCGTCTTTAAGCAAATCGATTCGATGTGCTCTTCAAAGTCCCCCTGTGGGGAATTTAGGGGGTTAATTACCATCCCGGATTCTGCAATCCTTTCATAGCGTTATTTTTAGAAGTTTCAATTTCCGGATAAGGTAATAAATTGAATTTGGTTCCCTGAACACTTCTTCCCCAGTAACTGATGGTTGCATCGTCCATGGGTAGATTGGCAAAAGTACTATTTAATATGCCCCATCGAATCAAATCATGTCGGCGATGTCCTTCTCCGAAAAGTTCACGGGCACGTTCGTCGCGAAGTTCAAGGATAAATAAATTTGGGTCGATGGCTCTTGGGTCATTGGCAGCAATGGTAGAAGCTTTTGCTCTAGATTTAACTGCATTAATGGCAGATAATGCTTCAGGTGTTACTACGTTTTTTGCCATTACATCAGCTTCAGCAAAAATAAGTAATACTTCTGAATATCGAATCAACGGAAAGTTACAAGGAGAACCGTATCCGGTTATTGTAGTGGCATTTTCAACATCACGTCTCCATTTTCCAACATATCTTCCGGGTTGAATGAGGACTTCATTCAGATTATCTCTGTAATAAACATGAGTAGCATCGCTTAATGGATTGCTGGTATCAATTTTTGGAGAATAATAGCTTTTAGCAGCTCCGTAAACACTTCCACTTAACGTGTATTCCTGAATAGTCCAGTCGCGGCGTTCATCTTTTGGTGCCGGATAATAATTGGTGACTGTTCCCACTACAGTTGCCGTATAAGGACCTCTTTCGTACAAATTAAAAAGCTTACTGGTTGTTCGGTTTGCACTTCCCGTCACAATAATATCTACTCCGTTATATTTCATCGGTGCTCCAATACCCGGAAATCCAGCCGAATTATTACCATTTGGTTCAGATGTGTAACTATTAAACTCAACTTCCATCAAGTTTTCATTATAGACATTGTCATACAGATCAGTTAGTAAATTAAGAAACACTTGTTTGAAACTTGGATTCAAAGTATGAATACCGGTGGCAATAACGGAACCGGCATATTGAGCAGCCTGAGTGTATGAATTCTGAGCATCTAGATTAAAGGGTATACCAGCCTGACGTAAATAGGCTCTTGCCTGAAGTGCCATGGCTGTCGTTTTAGAAGGTCGGCTCGAACGTTCCAAAAGCGGATATTGTGTTCTGTTTGGAAGGTATTTTATGGCTGAATCTAAGTCTGCATGGATAGCATTAAATACAAGTGCTGCCGGACTTACAGCGATGTGAATATCCTGAGGTGATAATGTTTCTGTCAATTTGAGTGGAACTGCACCCCAGTTTTGTACCAGGTTGTAATAAAATAAGGCACGCAGGAATCTGGCCTGTGCTGTCCACGATTGTCGGGTTGAATCATTCAAATTAGGAACTGAATTAATATGATCCAGGAAAACATTTGCCCGGTCAACCCCAACATACAATTGTGCCCAAATACCACTTACGGTTGGATCGGCTGAAGTTTGAGCCCAACTTGACAGACCACTGGGTGTTGTAGCTCCACCCCAGCACAAATCATTACTCATAATGTCGAGTTCATTAATCAGGTTTCGTCCGTATAAGAATGAATTGTTCAATTCCTGGTAGATTCCTGTCAGGGAGTTATTTGCTCCTTTCTGCGTGGAGAATAGTTGTTCCGCAGAAATAAAATTATCCGGTTGTACATTTAAAAAGTCGTTACAAGAGCTAAATGTAAAACCTAAAAAGACTGCTGTGATTACTGTATATAAAATATGTCTCATAATAATTTAAAGATTAACGGGTTAAAGTGTGATATTTCCTCCAAGGGTAAATGTAGATGCCCTTGGATAGCTCGAGAAATCAAATCCACGGGTCATTGGACTGCTAAAGGTTGATACCTCAGGGTCAAATCCGGAGTATTTGGTGAAGGTGAAGACATTATCTATACTGGCATAAACCCGGATATTTTTCAAGTAAAGCTTTTTTGCTAAATTCTTTGGAAGCGTATAACCCAATTGAATCGATTTTACTTTCAGATAGGAACCATCTTCAATCAAGGCTGAATAATAGGCAGAATGATTGGATCGTTGAGAACCAACTACCGGTATTTGTCCGTTCGGATTACTTCCGGAGAATGCATCCCGAATTGCAGTAGTCATATTATAGCTATAAGGTGAAGCTACCGTATAATTATAGTTGTTCACATTCATAATTTGATTTCCATAGGACCATTGCAAAAACAGACTAAAATCAAAACTATATGCTTCAATCCGGTTGTTTAATCCGCCAAAGTTTTTCGGATTGGCGTCGCCAATTACCGTACGGTCATACTGATCAATTTTCCCATCACCATTAATATCTACAAATTTCATATAACCGGGTGTAACCGAGGTTCCACGTGCAGTCGGATAATTGTTGGCAATATCCTGATTGGTTAGTAAACCATTGGAAATCCATCCATACATCAACGATAAAGGTTTACCTACCTGAGCAATATAGGGAGGAAAATTATTCCATTGATTGTAATCCGTGATATAAGCCCAGGCAATATTACTCGTCATGGTTGGTTGTGCGTTGGCAAGTGATACCACTTTATTTCGGATAAATGAAATATTAAAACTAGTGGTCCATTTGAAATTTTTTGTTTGAATATTTTCGGTAGTTAGTGTGAATTCATACCCGTGATTCTCAACCGCTCCGATATTCATATAGGAATTAGCGAAACCGCTTGATGTAGGCATATTTGCATTCAACAATAAGTCAGAAGTGAGTTTGTCAAAATAATCCGCCTCAAACCTGATACGTTGTTTGAATAGACCAATTTCAAGTCCTAAATCGGTTTGCTCAGTTGTTTCCCATTTTAGATTTACATTATCCATAGTAGTCTTGATGACAGCATTGTTAATCGTATTCCCAAAATAATAGGCATAAGGTACATTGTTTGCACTTCCTACATATTGACCAAGGGCCGCAAAATCGTCGACATTATTATTACCGGTACGTCCCCAACTGGCTCGTAGTTTTGTATTAGAAACCACATCTTGCAGCTGTTTCATAAATTTTTCTTCACTGATTACCCATGCAGCCGATGTAGAAGGGAAATACGCCCAACGGTTATTTGCTCCGAATTTGGATGAACCGTCCGCTCTGAATGAAGCTGAAAACAGATAGCGGTTATCATATCCATAAGTCACACGGCTAATTCCGGAGGCTAAGGTATTTCCACTGGAGCTGTAGGCTGAAACTTTAGGAGTTCCCTCGGCAATGGCATTCAACCCTAAATCATCCCTGGTCAGATTTTGGGCTCCAAATGAATAATACTCAAATGTGCGACCCGATAAAGTTGCTCCTAATAAAGCGGTAATTTTATGTTTCTGTTTCAACGTTACTCCATAATTAATCAAATAATCATTCATCCAGTTCATGGTGGATGTTTGAGTAATAGATCCATCGGCATATCCTTTTACCCGGGCTGTTTTTGTGTTGAAATTGTTAAAGGCTTGTGTGCCTAATACATTGTTGGTTATGCCAGCGGTAACTTTAAATTTCAAGCCCTTTATCGGTTCAAATTCAAGGTATGAATTGCCCATAATTGTGCTTGTGTTTTTGGCATTATATTCATTTAGGGCTGTTAAAACCGGGTTATTCCGCTGATCACTGGTTCCTGTTGTAACATCAACATTCGCCGGATCTTGCCCTGCGAAAACAAAGGGTATGTAAGACCAGGCTGATTGAATGAGGTTATTGGAATAACTGTTTGGATTTGGCCCCAACACTTTATTAAGCGAAAAACTTCCGGATACTCCAAAACGTATTTGTTTGCTAAAATTTTGATCGATTGCTATCCTGGCTGTGTATCGTTCATTGCTTGAGCCAATAATTACTCCGTTCTGTTGAAAATAAGAACCGGAAAAAATATATTTAGTATCCTGGGTTCCTCCCGATACTGATAAGGAATGACTTTGCATGGGAGCTTCCCTGAAAATTAAACTCAGATAATCAACAGCCGCCATAGTTTTATAGTCATTCATGGTCATATTTCTGAGGGTCAAATAATCACGGGTAGCTGTTCCGTTGCTGAGTGTCATTTGAAGATTTACAAACTCGTAAGGCGATAAAACATCAATGTGTGCATTGGTTTTTTGACTTGCATAATATCCCTTATAATCAATTGTTGGCTTTTCTGCTTTCCCTTTCTTGGTCGTAATCATTATAACGCCATTGGCACCACGTGCTCCATAAATGGAAGTGGCTGAAGCATCTTTCAATACTTCAAATGATTCAATATCGTTGGGATTCAGGGTATTGATATAATCGTCGCTCATTACAAAGCCATCAATGACATACAAGGGAGTAGGATTGGAGGTAATTGAATTTCCCCCACGAATTACAATATCTACTGCGTCACCGGGTTTTCCGGTTTGTGATGTTACCTGAACTCCGGCCATTCTACCTGCCATGCCTTCTGCTATAGATCCAACAGAAAGTTGTTGAACACTTGTTATGTCTAATTTGGAAATGGAACTCGTTAAATCTCGTTTTGTCGAAGTTCCATATCCAATTACAAGCACTTCATCCAGCGATTTATTCTTTTCAACCAATACGATCTTGAGTTTTGAATTTTTGGCTGAAACGCTGAACTCTTGTGTTTCATACCCCAAATAGGATACTTTTAAAACGGAATTAAGGGTTGCCGAAATACTAAATGTGCCATCCATAACCGTTAGAGTACCTGTTGCAGTTCCTTTTATAAAAACACTGGCACCGACAATGGCTTCTCCGTTTATATCAGAAACTTTTCCGCTTACCGTAGTTTTTGTTTGAGCCTGAAGGTAATTAGAACTTACAGCAACAAAAAACAAAAACAGGAGTAAGAATTTAATATTTACGTTGTTTTTGAAGCTTGCTTTTTTTAAATAAAATAAGTTTGTGTTATTCATAGGGTAGAAATATAAGATTTTAATTCGTTCTTTCTCTGTGTGACTTTTTTAATTATTATTTATTCTGTTACAAAATTGTACATTTTATTTTAATAACATTTGAAACAATTGTGCATTAAATTATAAAATTAGTGCAAGCTTTATCATTTTGCTGGAACAGGCTTTAAAACTTCAGAAATTTAGCCGTTAAAGTAGATTTGTTATTACAAACCTGAAGCAGGTAAACACCGGATGAAATATCCTGAGTGTTGATACAATTTACGCCATTCTCTCCTGTAAAGCTCTTAAACATTTTCCCGTTTAAATCTCTCAATGTCATATTTATAGCTGAATCACTTCCTTCAATATCAACTTTTAAAATATCTTTTGAAATGTTCCCAAGAATATCCATTTTAAAATCAATTACTTCTGTTGTCAGTACGGTTGTTATGTCAGCCGGATATATTAAATTCCAATCCGTATTTACAGTATAATCACGGGTAGCATAGAAGGGTCCGTTCTTGTTGTTTTGAGCAGTATTCAACGCATAGTAATTATTGCTACTCGTAGTTGCGCTATATAATCCTCCAAATCCAACATCCGTATTGTTGCTACAAACATTGTTGAAAATCATATTATCACTGGTGCTTCTATCCGCCGATAAGGCATTTAAATGTATGCCTCTTTGATTGAAATTACAGGTGTTGTTCGCAATCAAACACTTGGATGAATGTAGATTTGCCACAGCCATGTTGTAGTAAGATACACCCGGACCGGTATTATAATTTAGTGTATTGTCCATTACAATATGATTATTTGCTCCTTCCTCTATAAATACGCCATCACGAATGTTGTTGTTCAATGTGTTTTTCATTAGAACTGAATAGTTACTATAAGCATCTAAATCGATTCCGTCGCTCGCTGAATTAGTGGATGTGTTGGAAAAAGCATACAGGTGACTTGAGGCCAATTGCCAAACATTTCTGGAAGAACAACTGTCAATCGTACAAGCCCTTATGTAAGTTGGGCTGGTACTGTTACGTTTAGTAATTCCTTGTCCGAGTGATTTTTTTACTTTTACGGCATCTAAAACCACATTGGAACTCCCTGTTATATAAATAAGCGAACTAGAACCATTCAAATTTTCGCCATCAATAGTTCCACCCGAAAATGATGATATGATATTACTGTCTTTGAAATACAGAACGGTTTGTGTTTGATTCGAAGTGTTGCCAATAGTTCCCGTCAATAAAATACATTCATCTTCTTTTACCAACAACGAATCGGAAGCAGCCGTCGTATAAAAGTTTCCATTCAAATGACAAACAATAACCGCAGTTGGATTAGCCGTATGAGCATTGTTCAGGGCAGAGCGTATAGATGTCATTGTTCCGGAAGTTATGGTTATGTCTACTCTGGTTTTACTTAGTTTAATCAAATCGGTATGTTGATTTCCAATGAGCGGAGGGTTAAAATAGATACAACTTTTACCTGTTGCGTCGGTTGAACTCAGCCCGATATTACAAAATAATTGAGTGGTGTTAGCTCCAGAGCCGCTAATAGCTGTAGTATTAGCTTGAAAAGTATTGTAATAGATTCGGGCAGTTCCACAGGTTAAGCTAAGGCCGGTAGTATTGCTTTTCAAGGTATTGTGCGAAACCACCGCTTCACTGGTGCCATTAAATATGGAGATTCCGTTTGTACAAGTGCTAATGCTATTATATGTAACTGCATCGTAATTCCCTGCTATATAAATTCCGGTTGAGCAAGCAGTCACTGTGTTATTTGAAATGGCTGAATTATCAGCATTATCAGAAATACCGGTATTACAATTCTGAATAATATTATCCGTACAAGTGAAATTAAACGAATCGGAAAAATAGATTCCAAAAGCAGTACAATTTGAAATCGTACATCGTGTTACCGAACCTGCATCGGCATAAACGGCTGCTCCGGCACCTGAATACATAATTCCTCCACTTTTACAGTTTTGAATCGGAATTTGGTCAATATGCGTTTTTCCGGAAGTGGTCACATTAATTCCGGTGATAAATAAGTTATTGCCATCCAACAGACTCGTTCCATACCCGGCAATAGTAATATAATGACCACTGCTTACTGAAATTAATGACGTGGCAGTAGCACCCGAAGCAGCAGTAAGAGTAGCATTTTTCAAAATAAGCAACATCCGGTCGCTAAGTTGAAGCGGAGCGCTAGAAACCGTAAAAGTGCCGGAAATGGTGATGCGTATAATATTGGTTGGATAGGCACTACGTTTGGCATTGATAGAACTTTGCATGGAGGCAATGCTTGTACCACTTGGGAAAGACATCTCGCTAATGACCTCTGTGGGCTTTTGGATAAAATTCATTTTAGGTTCGCTAAAAAAACTTTGAGCAAAACAGAGAACAGGAAAAAACAGGAAAAAGAAGTATATCGTTTGTTTCATTAGGTGTTTTTTGTTATTAGATAATTTAAGTACAACAAAGATAGCTAGTTGTTTTTAAAAGAAGTGGCGACAATCGTGCATTTAATTCTTACAATCGTGCAAAACAGTCATTATTCCATTCAAAACAGTTTATAATTACTGAACAAGGTTGACGATTTTGGATAAATATAATAAACGTCAAATAACTTTCACAATGCATTCTGCCATTGTTCGATAGCTATCTTTATTGGGATGAACCTGCGTATAATTATCGGATGTCAGGTTGGATTAAAGTAGTGTTTTTCAACATAGTATGAATCTGTGTAATCATTTTTTCAATCCGGTCAAATCAGACTCAATGGTTATTTTGCCGTTTCCCGGAACAATGATTGCAGAGAAATCATCATTGAGTTCAATATTGGAAGAAGTTTTCAGCAGTATCTCTTTATTCTCAACCGTATTGTTGATCAAAGTCATAGGCCCTTTTTGATTAAACACACAGCCATAAATATTAATTTTAGTTTTCAAATAGTCCTTCATGGCATTATTGCTACCAAAGCTTATAGTATTGTTTTTTAAACTTGAATTGCTAATAGTTATAACATCCATCGGTGTCCCAACAGTGATAAATTTCGTAGGTTGATTATAAAGGATACGAATATTATCGAAGGTCAGCTGCTCTTGTTTTGGAACCTTTGCTCCGGGATAGTACGATCTATTAAATTTACCCACGTCAAAATGTACTGAAAAGGCAGTTCTTGGTTTTTCCAGGAAAATATTCCGAAAAATAACGTTACGAACTCCCGCTGTGTAAATCGGATCGGTTTGTACCATTACCCAGGTGATTCCATCAATCACCTGAATGCCAGTTTCATGTGTTGGTTGCGTGTTTGACGTATAAATTTTTCCATCCGGATTACCCTTCACACGATAAATTTTCCCATTGGATACTACCGCATCAGAATTTTGTACTTCCATGCCTTGCTTCCAGTCAATCCACGCTCCGGAACAAAAACGACAGAAATAACCAATATTTTTCTCCTTCACTCCCGCTAAATCGTGACAGTTCTCCACTACACCATCTTCAATCCAACCCAATTCCGGATTACCGACTGTATAATCTTGCCCATTCAGGGCAATAGCATCATCACCAGTTTCAAAAACGCCGTTGCTTATTAAAAAACGTTTACCACGACCCAAATGAACACCATCTTTCCAACCCTTGATAATTACATCGTTAATAATTACATCTTCGAAAGTACAGACATGAATGCCATACTGTGCTTTACCCAAATCCATACAGCGAAAACGGTCAATCCGCAGGTCTTTAATGTAAAAAAATGCCAGTTGACCATGTAGACCCACTGCCTCTTTAAAATCGCGCACATCCATTCCATTCACAATAATCTGTAAACCTTCTATCGTTATGTTTTCGTTATACGTTCTGCTAGTAGCTCCTTTATTGACAATTACATGCGAAAACTTACCTTGTTCGTCCACTTTTTGCAGAAAAACATTATTTCCGAATTTTAATGTAGTATTACTACCCACATAGATAGTTCCGGCCATTTTATACGTTCCGGGCTGGCTCACAATGATAGTTCCGGTTTGATCAACAGCTTTTTGCAAAGCCTTTACATTTTCGATTCCGGTGGCAGTAGGCGAAAAACCAAAGTTTGCAGCATTGTTGAAATTTGATTTGTCAGAAGAAGTAGTTTGAGCAAAAATAACACTTGTTACTGTCATTGCTAGAAATAGAATTGTGAATAGTTTGTTTTTCATAATTATTTAATATCGAATTATTTTGATTGATATTTTTGTTCGCTAAATTTATTTGTTTGTAATTTTATTCCTGTTTCGATTAAAAAATAATGCTCCAATTCACATCTCCATTTACCGGTTTCTCCAATACAAGTACACTCAAATCAGGATTGACAGGATTCACCTCAAGTTTTGCTGTTGAACCTATCACATAAACTTTTCCTCCTTTTTTCCCATTAAGAGCCAGCACAATGCGGAACGGTTCACCGCCAACAACTTTTGCAACTCCGGACAATTGTTTTTTAGATTGATCCCAATTAATTTTATCTAAATCTACATAACCTTGCATTAGATGGCGATTAGTGGAAAGTACCTGTGGATAATCAAAGACCTCACGTACCGAATACATTCGAGCCTCACCCCCGGCAAATTTTTCGCTCAGCACAGAATTTCCATGTAATTTGCCTATGAATCTATCACTCCAAAATTCATAAACATAGTAGTTTTTTTTTGGATTTAAATCCAATGACCCTCTTGATGCCTGCTCTCCGCTAAGTGGAGTACTAACCGTTGCAGAATCCTTATCATCGTTATAAAAGCTAACTTGTTGCCATTGATCATTTACACGAAAAGAGTAAGCACGTGGTAATTTCGTGCCGGTAAATGCATCAACCGGACGGGCACTCTGTGGAGTAGTATGCATAGGAAATGCCCTGCCTAAATCGTGAATAACTTCAGGAGCGAGAGTCCTAAACGAAAGTGCCGACTCGATTCGTCCGCTCGTAACATACAGCATTGTTATAAGTGCCTGACGCTCCAATGCTCTTAATGGAACATCGGAAAGACGTTTTCCACCACCATCAAATGCAGTAAATGACTTGCTGTCGGGATAATAACTCATCACAACACGATTTTTGTACCAACGGAGACCGCAACTGGCTGCCATTTTAGGATCCCACCTATCTGAATCATGCCATACTCTTTGTAAATCTACAATACCGGCGGTAAGATCGAGACAATTATCGCCAAGGGCACGTTCATGAATAAGGGCCTTTTCGCCCAAGCCATCCCGGCACATTTGAAACCATGCACGGTATGCTGATGCCGTCGTTGCATATTTATCTTCAAACCCTCCGTCCGGATGCCATGCAATGTCAGGATAATCGAACTTAACCCCTGAAAGACCGGCTTCTTTAAGATCTCCCCAAACCTTTTTCATATGCATCTGAAAATCAGGGTCGGTGTTATCAAAACAAACTAATGGATGAATATGCAAATGACGGCGATGAAGAAGACTGATGTCATTATGAAGCATGTGACCGGGGAATGCCTCAGCATAATCATCCGATGGCATGGCACATTGAAAATAAGTTTCAACAGTTCCACCACGTTCGTGCACGGCAGCGATAAAAGTTTTAAAACTATCATAAGGTTTTGTAAGATGACCATACTTACGAAAGTGTTCGTCATCCCACCAACCCTGTGCGGAGTTACCATTGTCCTGGCCACAATAAGTATCTGGTTCAAGACGAACGCTCACAGGAATGGTTTTCAGCATATCTTTCTGATTAGCAACATCCATCTCCTTTACCAATTTATCAGAAGTGTTTTGATGACTAAACCATCCACATAAAGTAAGGTTATTATAAACATTTGGATGAGAATTTGTTGCTGCACGTAGTATCAAGCCATATGTTTCAAGAGCCTGAAAAGGATTCGCTGTTAGCACGTCAACATAAAACAGGTCATTAGGTTGATAAATAGTTCCGGGATCGACCAGACGACCAACGGGATCGACTGCTCCAACCTGAATGTTTATTTCAGAACTTGCTACAGGCATTTTTCGTGGTCGCGCCCAAACAGTTTTCGATGTTTGACCCAACTCAATACCTTTGGAATCAGCATAAGTATCCCACAATTCATATTTACCTACAGCGGCATATTTGGCAAAATCTTGATAGGTAAGACCTCCAACTACAATGCTGCGTCGCTGACCATTTGCCATACAGGTTAAGAGTAAACTGTTTTCACAAGCCCTGTCGAAACCATCTTTCACTTCTGGTTTGGAGGAACCTGCGGCTCCATTAAGTGTCTTTATAGCTGTTTTTGTGAGTTTGGGGTAAACATCACCACCAACAAGAGGTTGAAAACTGCGAACACGTATACCGTAGCTCTTATGATTCACCATACCACTGCCAAGTGTAATAAAACTTTTATCGGGACGGAGAGTGAATGTGCTGAAATACTCCAGCCTGTCACTCCGATGCACCGACAACGTGAGCATAGTGCCTTCTCCCAGTGCATCAATTACCTTTTTTGTACTCCAATTCACTTCCGCATTTGGATCAAATTGTCTGCTTTGAAAGTCCTTTTCAGGAAAAGCTCCAAGTCCATCCACTTCTCCATGGGCATTGGCTATTGCTATTATATTATCTATAACGTTAATTATGCTGTAAGTGGCTGTCTTTAGATTTACTTCGATACGTACCAGATTATTTTCTAAACAAACCTCATTGGATTTTTCTATAACAATAACCTGTTCTGGTTTTTTGTCAAATATATTTTCAGCGACTACCCCATTACACATCGCAAATAAATTGAGGATTAAAACAACCAGAGAAAGGTTAATCTTCATTTCCTGCATAATTTTCGAGCTTTATTTATAATTTTTTGCATACTCAAATTCAAAACAGATTAGTTTTTAGTTTACTTGTGTTTTTAAGTTTTTACAATTCGAACTTAATTTTAAGTAGATAAAATCTCATCGCTGACTATATCAAAATTTAGAACAAATTAAGATTGAAAGAATTATAATCAAATAAATAAAATTTTTGTCCAACTCGACTATGCAAATATCCGATTTTATTTGATTGGATTGTTGAATTTTTGTGCATTTGATTGGAACGATAGTGCATTTTTGCAAGTAACACCCCCAGATTCATCAGAATAGATCTCAAAACCAATACGATAAATAGCTTATTTCCCGAATATCCCCGTTGAGTTTGTTGAACAAAACAAGATCTATCCTAATCCTTATTTTTTTTAGTTCTTATACCCTATTGTTTATTTAAAACAATATATTTAACTTTGTAATCACATTTCTAACTAAAAAATTATGCCATCTAATCATCACACTATCAAAGCAGAACTTTATCCGAATCTGCTGAAAAACAATCAGGGAACTTTCAAGGCACAAACCATAGCCTATCAAACGCTGGGAATAAAAGATATTTGTCATTCGCTTACGAATAAACCCGGAACGGGCATTGATCCCGATACCCTTGAATACCACGTAAGTCTGTTTCTGGAAGAAATGGGCGAACTACTGTCTGACGGATTTGCCATAAATACCGGTTATTTTGCCGCGTCAGCTTCCGTCAAAGGATCATTTAAATACAAAAATGACATTTTTGATTCCGAAAGGCATAGTGTTACATTCAAATTCAGTCAGGGTGCTCTGCTACGGAAAAAAGCTGCCGAAACACAGGCCGAAATACTTCATGTAGTGAGTAACCGCTACGGTATTCAAAGCGTGAAAGATAATCATAGCCATTCTGAAAATGAGCTGCTAACAGCGGGTAATGCTTTACATATTAAAGGGTTGAAACTAAAACTTAGCGGTAATCATCCTGATGTGGGTGTTTACTTTATCTCCGAAACCACCGGTGAGCGCAGCAAAGTACCAACAACCGATGTGCTAATCAATCAGAATAACCACCTGTTGATTGTGATTCCCGATTTAAAGCCCGACACCTACCGCTTAAAGCATATCACGCAGTATGCAGGTAGCACCACTCCGTTGGCCGAAGCTCGCAGTACCACATTCGCTCCAATACTTCGGGTAACATAACTCGTATCTAACACTTTGATAAGTACTGATCAAGTTGTTTGATAAGTACAGATCAAAGTGTTTGATAAGTACTTATCAAGCTGTCCACTTCGGTAAGTATTGAAGCTGTGAGTAACTCGTATCGGGTTGGAGTGATAGGAGTTTAACAATAAAGGTATACTACTGATAAATTACAGCAATTATAGCAAAAGAAGAATGCTTGATTTTGAAATTATCAAGCATTCTTCTCTATTGAACCAGCTATTTAGGAAATTCAATTTAAGCCAGATTCGCTTTGAACGGATTGTTATTAAAGTATTCGGGAATATTCAGTTTTACTTCTCCCGGTGCCGGTGGTGGCGTTGATTCCAATGCCAACGATATTTCATTATCCAATTTAATTAGCTCAATCAAAGGAGCTGAATATTCTCGTTTGTCTGTATTTCGTATTTTCATATGAGTTTTCCTTTTTAATTGTTTATTAATGGAATTAATTAAGTATTACCTTTTTAGTTATACTTTTTACTCCATTAGTAACTGTTACCAAATAAACTCCCGAATTGAAAGTCTTTTCTATAACCGTAGTAGTACTTGAAATCTGTTTAGACTCCAATTTTTGACCCAGGGCATTATAAACT
>SESF01003129.1_pt1 | contig 29034 bp, 31 predicted proteins | sample 3171521 | NCBI WGS metagenome assembly SESF01 (sample SAMN10866945, study PRJNA518727) | freshwater metagenome | biome: subpolar coniferous forest; feature: holomictic lake; material: water; isolation source: holomictic Lake 227, 6 m and 8 m depth | place: Canada: near Kenora, Ontario | collected...
TTAAGCCCAGCTGTACTAGTAAGATGATTGGATAGGACTAGAAGCGTCTTCTCATCCGCTGTTCTCTGGCTCTCATCCCTATCCTTCATAAAAAGAGAAACCTCATCAAGCAGGAGAAGAATGCCGCTGTAGCCCTCGGCCATGATGACTCTGGCCATGTGCTCCAGGATCTCTTCCAGATCAGCCTCGATACGCGGTCTAACCTTCAGGTATTCGTCATAAAATCTCCAGAGTTTGTTGCCGCAAGATTCCTTGTATGCGGGAGATTTATCATCCTGAATCTCGCGGATGAATTCGTCAATTTCCTCAAACTCATCTTCTTCAAAGAAGCGTGGATCTCGGAGAAACTTCTTGAGATCATTTCTGTATCGATCTAAATCGTCACGGATGAATCGATCTGCCAGCAGTTCCACCGGATAAAGGGAAATATTTTTCCCTGATTCCCTCTGAAGTTGCTCCTTTGCCTCATCCAGGATGTAATCCAACAGGCGTCTTCCGGAACCTACACCATCAGCGCTTCTGCCACCTGATCCTACCAGTGTTTTCACGACGACGAAGATGCCCTTATTGGGAGCAGAGCTCTTGGCCTCCAGGCCTTCCTCCCAGAACTGGTAGAGTGATTCTCGCTTTCCCCGACCGGCCTTTTGCTCTTTTTCTCGGACCAGTTCCCAGGAATCCTTCGAGCCAAGAGCTAGCGAGGCCAGGAAACAGAGTAAGTGAGATTTGCCCGATCCGAACTCGGCCTGGATCCAGTAGCCTTGACCAATAGGATCGCCCACCCGGTCCGGTCGGTAGGGGGCGGCCATCTTTCGGAAGATGTCATTCAGGAAGGGGCGGACGGGATCGATCTGAAACTCCTGGATGGTTTTAAGCTCCGGTTTTCTCAGGCGGAAGACATCTGGGTCGAGGTGGCCCCCGGCCCAGACATGCTGCTCAAGAGTGTAAACGGAGATAATTTTATCTGGAATCTTGCATATCTTGTCCAGGCTCTCCCTGTAGGTGAAAATGTCCTGCGTGGCGTTCATGCTTGCCATCCCTCCAATTCTATCTGTGACTTCTTCGCCCTTCGAGGCTTCTTCTCCGGCTTAGGTGTTCTGGTCAGCATCTTGCCGCAGATCTGGTAGTCCTCGTCCACATTCACCTGCTCCTCTTCGGTCAGGCTCTCCAGGTTGAGGCCGCCTTTCTCGTAGAGCAGTTTGCCCTGCTCGTACATGCCCGAGCGCTTGCAGTGGCGGATCCAGTCGGCCAGGGTCGCGTCGCCCGGCCGCTCGCCCGCGGGCACGGGCACGCCCTGCTCCAGATAGGCCAGATAGCGCTTGATCCTGCGGCTGACGCCCTGTGCACGCCCCTCTTTCTTGATCTGCTCTTCTTCAGGGGAGGCAGGCAGGCGGTAGGTGCCCTCATCGGTTTTGTAGAAGTAATCGAGCAGCCACTCGACCAGAGGCCTGCGCGGCTTGTCCTTGGCCGGCACGGCGTAAACATAGTGCTCAAATACATCGGAGTAATGGACGCCTTCATCCTCTGGCTTCTTGGCTTTGGCAATGAACCCTTTGATGATATCAGCGGCAGCGTCTTCTTTGCCTGACTCGGCAGAATCGTCGATCTCCGTCTCCCGCAAGTACCAACGGGCAGCGCCGTTGGCCTCACCTTCGGTATGAAAAGGCTCAGCCACCTGGGAAAGAAGGTCCTCGAAATTGTGGGACTCCATCCGGCCCCGGCGCACCATGCGACTGACAACCTCGTCGAAGATGCGGTCCTTGGTAGAGCCTGGATTTGAAGTGAGGTAAATGGTTATGATGTTTTTGACCTTGTCCTGGAAGGTACCAAAGTCGTCAAGTTCCGTGATTAACGGGACGCCTAATTCATCCGGCTTGGGCTTGCGGAAGTTGATGATTAAGTCGCGCTTATTGACTTTATCTGCATTAATCTGGTTGAAGGATTTCTGATCAGTATCGATAAAAAGTGCTAAGCTTGACTTTTCTACTACAAAACCTGCCTCTGCCATAATATCTTGGAGCATTGCCCATGTTCCTTCAGACGTATCGTGATAACAAAGGGATATTGCCCTGCCAGGCTTGAGGACGCGGAAGCATTCAGCCATGGCTTTTCGCATGTCATTTGCCCAATCAATCTCGGTCTTTCCGCGAATATCATTGATAACAATCTCCTCATTGTGCCAATTAGTATCGAAGCCAAGCCAAGATTCCCAGACAAAGTTCAACTCACCATATTGTACATTATCTGCGTATGGAGGATCTGTGAAAATATAATCAATTGAATTATTAGATAGACTATTAAAATTATAGGCGTTTTCTGTTGAGATGATGCAATATGCATTCTGTAGATTGGGAAGGATAGTCTGGTATCCTTTTAAAATTCTCTTGAATTTATTCTCAAAATGTTTCCATTGCGGTTCCTCACAAGATATTTGCGGCAGGTAATATGTTCCTGTAAGCAGGTAAAATGGAAATGTGGCGTCTGGCATATACCGATTCATTTTTGAAAGGCCCAAAGAAATCCCCGTAAGCGTGAAACGCAAAACATCCGCGCAATCCTCTTGAAAAATAGTAGTTTTTATTGAATTGAAAACTGCAGCCAGCGCCCACAGGTTGCGCTTGGTAAAAAGATCCGTCAGCTTGCTCGCATCTTCTTGACGGAAATCCTTCTTATAAAGCATTCTGTATGGAATCGCCTTTGCTAGATCTGCTTCAGGATACCAGTGCAGCATTTCTTTTTCTTCGAACTTCTTTTCTATCGTTTTGATTTTGCCCTGATCGTATTTCTCAAAAAATTCCCGTTTACTCAGATCGATATCATCGTGCCTGCGCTCAGCTCTTGCCGGTTTGCAGCCATTCTCGCAAGATGTAGCTAACCAAAACAGGAATTGGTCCGAAGTGCTCCCCCGTACTCTTGATCTGCTCCTGGATACCACGCATCTGGCAGTGAGGGCAGACCCTAACCTTCTTGGGCTTTCCCGACTTGGTTCTCCCTTCCACCACCGTGCAGTCGAAGAGTGCTACCTTCTCCATGCACCTGGGGCACTGGAAGACCTGCGAGTAAACCGTGCAGGCCGTGGTAGCCTTCCCCCCGCATCGTTCACACCTGGTTTCATACAGCCAGTCGATCTCCGGCTTGACCTTTGCCTTCAGCACCTCAAATGCCGCCCGCAGTTCATCCACATCCACCGGCGTGCAATAGTTCTTGGTGATGAAGGTAGCCGCAGGCGAGCGGTCGATGGCAATGGCCTTCCTGCCCTCCATGAGCGCTGCCAGGGCTGTTCCGCCCGAGCCGCAGAAGGGATCGAGCACCAGATCGCCCGGTTTCGTGTAGTGGCGGATGTACTCCCGGATGGCGTCGTGGGGCTTCTTGGACCAGTAGGTGTGCATGTTGTAGATGGCAGTGGCCTTGGTGGTCTCGATGGCGTGGTCGAAGGCCGGGACATCGTACTTATCAGTCTCGGGATCGTAAGGCCGCTCTGCCAGGTGCGCTTCCACGAAGGCCCGCAGGTTGGGATTGGGCTTGTCGCCGGAGTAGTAGCCCTCGGGCATCTGAGGAATGCGTTTCTTTTGTGCTGGCTTCTTGCGGTTGTCTGTCCAGGTGGTCATGGTGAAGTCCCTGGTTGCCTGATGAGATTCCAGACGATAAGACTTTTGGATGATTATTCTGCTCATCAAATAAGCGCGATCCGCGAAACGACTAAATATAAAGAGCTATCAATTCTTTTAAGGTAAGTGGAGCCGTTTTGATGCTCGATGTTGACCTGTCAAGAGAAGAGGCTGATGCTATCTACGAAGCGCCCAAGTATGTAGACTCCAATGCGGTATCCTGGGAGATGACAGAAGGCAATTCCCAACGGATCAATATATCTCTGACAACGGAAGACGGGACTCCTCTGCGAATCAGGGGCTGGTATAGCTGGGGTGGATCAATGAGATACGGATTCTCGCTCCTCTTCAAGAATACCATCGTTATCAGACGCTGGGACAACAAATTGGGCCACAAAGATCCTGTAACCAGGAGCGAAACTACAGGACCTCACAAGCACTACCACGATCCGATTTATGCAGACTCACGATGTTATGAGACAAACGATGTTAGAACTGGCGATGTCAATGGCGCTCTATTTGACTTTATGAAGGAGTGCCATGTATCGATAGAAGGAATCGATTATCAGTCATTGGGGGAATACCATGGAGTGTGAAGAGATAGTCCGGCTTTATTTCGAAGGTATGAGAGATAGATTCTCTGTTGAAGCCACGGAAGATGGCTGCATCATTCGCACTCCCTACCAGGACCCGGATAATGATCCTATCAGCATTCACGTGAAAAAAGATGACAACTGCTTCCGGATATCAGACCAGACTCAGGCCATGGAGTTTCTATTCCTTCACGGCATAGATATCAGGCCAAAGTCCAAGCAGAGATGGCACTTCGACTCCATTCTAAGAAGGTTAGATGTCGATACGGCTGCAAATGAGCTGTACTTAGAAGTCCAGAAGGATGATCTAGCCGATGGCATAGCACGACTCATTGATGCCGTAAAATCAGCCGAGCATCTGGTTTACACAGCAAAGACACGAAGCCAGCTGGATTTCGGAGAAGAAGTGGCCATCTGGCTAAGCAGCAACCAGATAATCTCGGATAGGAGAAGGGAGTTCATAGGAGCTTCAGGCAAGCAGGTACCTGTGGACTTTATAATTTCGCGCAAGAAAAAAGTGCCTGCCTTTTTGTATTCGCTCCATGCGGAGAGTCCAGGATACGCAAACGGATTGGTAAATAAAACCATCGTAGCATGGATAGAACTGCGAGACGCCGGAATTCAATTCGATTCTGTCTGTCTTCTTGACGATACGGTAGAAGAAGATGTATGGAGAGAGCCTTATCCGAAACTGAAGAGACTCACAAGTACAGTAGCTTTCTGGGAGGAGAGGGATGAACTGCTGGAGGCGCTCGCTTGATCGCCTTCAGATCAATTATGTGATTATCAATCAGTTCTGAGAACGCGTTATGCTCGCTCGTTCAGGCTCCATATGTGATCATCTGCAATGAGGTTGGTGGGTAGCAAGTAGCTGTCTTCGCCGGACTCGGAGAACATGATTATCTTGTCGCCAGCCCGCCTTCCAGGCAAGAGAAGTATCACTCTCTTCTGGTCCGTGGACAGAGTGCGGAGAGGATTCAGGTCCACGTCATAGGCGAAGAGAAGTTCCAGGTTAGAAAGCACTACGAGACCGTCTTCCATAAGCTTTTGGCGCAAAAACTTCTCAAAGGCCCGGTAGATATGAGCTCGGGTAGGCTCGGGCTTCCTGGCCTCGCTCTCAACGAGCTTTTTGAACTCGTCGTCCGGGATAGCACTGAGTATTCCTTTGTTTACCGAAGTTGGGGCTGGGAAGGGCTGGCCGTCAGAGGTCTTCGCCTCCTGGAGACGGAAAGCAAACCGCTCCAGGGCGCTGTAAGAACCGACTATGCCATACAGATGTCTCCCTACATCAACTGAAAGCTTGGCTATAATGGCCTCAATAATTTCCGTATCCCTTATGCCTGCATCCCTCCCAACTGATCTTTAATTCTCTTCATGCATTGAAGTAATAAGTCCTTTAAGCGGTCTTCGGTCGGACAAAATATATTATTGCATTATTCTTTCCGTCCCCAAGTATTCGATAAGTTCCTCTAGAGTGAACTTGGTAGTGAACTGCCTGAATCTGTCTATCTCTGAGACCTTTGCCAGGATGCCCTGATTCCTCAGTTCATATAGCCCGGCAAGCAGCTTATCTGGATTCCAGAGCATTGATTTTATAGCTTGATTCTGCTCCACATTTGATATCTCGTACATCCCAGGCTGTGGAAATTCGCTGTGGATCACAAAAGCCAGGGAGGCCGTCAATGGATCGCGATAGCCAAAACTGATTATCTTTCGGTCTGATCGAGCTAGGCCGCCAGCTACAAGAGAACTTACAATGGCCTGGGCGGACATATTGATAACATTGGCAGAGGGGTAACGTGCTGCCAGATATTCTCTTATCTTCAATCTGTCGAGCCGGCCATAACCGACGGCCGGCATCAACAGGTCATTAAAGATGGAGAGCATCAAAGGCTCTGCCTTGCAGAACCGGTAAAAGCAAGCATCTCGAAGCTCCTGGCGCCCCGAATAAATCTTGGCAAAAGATCTCAGCGCCCCATCCGCCTTGCCATCAGGAAACAGCCTGTTCACGATGTAGGGAACGTATCTATCTTTGGTGTTCTGGCCGCTGAAGGGCAAGTTCTCCTTGAGGAAAGCTCTTATTATGCCGATATCTTCCGTATCAGGCAGCCTGGGAAGAATCTCAATGGCTTCTTTTAGAACCGAATTGGTAAAAAGATCGCTCTTGCGCCGGGCAATATTTGCTTTGCGCAATTGCGTCTCTTTCTTCGATGGCAATATGGGCTCTTGATCTGACAATGGTTGAAACTTACTTAGGCTTTTTTGCGGCTTCTCAAAAACTTCTTTTTGTTGATCCTTGGCAGTTTCATTGGCGCGAAGATATCCTACGAGCTTTAGGAGCGTTGCGGTATATGATTTCACTCCCTTTACCCGGCATAGAGCATCAAAATCAGAGGACAAAACGCCATCCAATCCTCCAAATTCTAAGATGAGCTTTTTAGCCAAAGGCTCAGGATTTCCTCTGCTCAGGGCATAGCTCAAAAGCAACTCAAGGAGTGCCTCATCCGTGAGTGCATTTGTCTCTCCTGAGAAAAAGTCATATCTCAGCTTCTGCCTTAGCCCTATCTCGCTTTTCTCAGCCATCCGTCCCTCATTAAGGCCATTAGAGATAAAGCCAAATTAAATTATTGGTCAAGACTGCATTCCAGAGAATCCTGTAACGAAGAGTAGTCATTGCTCTAATTTGGCCTTTTAGCGGATAGCCATTAGCCCATTTCGTGACCTAAACCTTCCGCCCTCTCCGCACGCCCTTCCTCACAATCGTGTAAATGGACTGCACGGTATTCCCGATAAAGAACCGCGGCGGCGTCCGCTTGCCCACCACCCGTGTCTGCCCGGCCCGGATGGCCGCCACTACCTCCTCTGCGTTTGCCGCCTCGATCTCCGTCACACCCAGCCCGACCGTGGCGGCAAAGTGCGAGTCGCTTCCCGCCACCATGGGCAGGTCTAGCTTCTTGGCGTTCCTCCGGGCCCTTGCGTTGGCTATGCCGAAGAGGTGCTTGGAGTTGTAGACCTCCACGGCATCGCAATCCGGTATGCGTCCGATGGCATGCCGGAAGGGATGGTAAGGATGGGGAACGATGGTGATGCCACCTTGCTCGCGGGCCATCTCGGACGTCTCTTCCGGGCTCCTGCCCCGGGACGGCAGCTCCTGCACGCCCAAAACCAACAGGTGGCCCTCGGCGGTGGTGACCTCTCCTCCCGGTATGAGAATCAGGTCGAGCCTCTCTTCCCGGATGATCTTCATGGCTTTTAGAGAGCCCTGCAGGGTGTCGTGATCGGTTATGGACAGGCCGGCCAATCCGCGGCGCACGGCGGCGCGGAGAATGGTCCTGACCTCATCGCGGCCGTCGGAACAGTTGGAATGCACATGCAGATCAAATCTCATCTTCGCCAGGGGCTCCATTGTCTCAATTACATTCTTGTTAGTCGCTCTGTGCGTTCTCTGTGAGCTCTGTGTCTCTGTGGTGGAATCGTCGTTAGCCGCTGGTTATAGCCAAAACGGTTACAGACTACTACCCGCTAATTTCTGGCACAACCAGATAGCCGCTCAGTGCCGAGGCCGCCGCTGTGGCTGGGCTGGCTAGATAAACCAGTCCTCCTTTGCCCATCCGCCCTGGAAAATTGCGGTTGGAGGTGGAGACGCAGACTTCCCCCTCCGCCAAGACGCCCATGTGCGCACCCAGGCAGGGCCCGCATCCCGGCGGACCGATCATCGCCCCCGCTTCCACCAGCGTCTGGATGATGCCGCTTTGCAATGCCGCCAGCAGAACCTCTCGAGAGGCAGGGATGACCAGAGTTCTCGCGATAACCCGCTTTCCCTTCAAAATGCGCGCGGCGACTGCCAGATCCTCCAGCCTTCCGTTGGTGCAGGTGCCTATGAAGACCTGATCAACCTCCAGGCCATCCAGCTCCGAGACAGGCCGAACATTGTCCACCCGGTAGGGTACGGCTACCTGCGGCTCTAGATCAGTTATATCGTATTCGTATTCATAATCGTATGAACCGGGATCGGAGAACACCGGCTTGTAAGGCTGGCGCGCCCGGCCCGCCAGCCAGGCATCCGTCTTTTTGTCGGGCGGAACTATTGTGGCCTTGGCCCCCATCTCCACGCCCAAATTGCACAGCGTCATCCTGCCGGATATGCTCAGATCCTCAATGACCGGTCCGATGTACTCGACGGTCTTGTAGGTCGCCCCGTCAGCGCCCTGCTTGCCTATTATCATGAGCGCAATGTCCTTGGCGTATACGTTGGGCTTAAGCCTGCCGGACACCCGCACGGCTATGGTCTCAGGCACCTTAAACCACAAACGCCCCCTCGAATAGATCTCGGCCATGTCCGTGGCCCCCACGCCCGTGCCAAACGCCCCCAGGGCCCCATAGGTGCAGGAATGAGAATCGGCCCCTACCAACAGGAGTCCGGGCAAGGCAAATCCCTGCTCGGGAAAGACCTGGTGGCATACTCCTGAGCCGCAGTCAAAAAAGTTGCTGATATTCTGCTCTTTCGCCCAGGCCCGCACATCCTTTTGTAGCTCAGCCGCCGTCTCATTATTGGCAGGAACGATATGATCGAAGGGTATGACAATCCTTTCCGGGTTCCATACCTTCTCCGAGCCCATTTCCTGGAAAGCCTTGATGGCCAGGACACTTGTTCCGTCATGAGACATGACGTAATCCACGCCTGCCTCAAGAATCTCCCCCGGCTCCACCAAATTAGCGGAACCGGAGGCCCGTGAAAAGATTTTTTGGCTTATCGTTCCAGTCGCCATTTTTATCGCCCGCCTCAGGGCTTAAACGGCGATCCTATCACTTAAGCTCGACGCTTGCATTCAATGTCCTCCGGGGAAGGCATAATGTAAGCGATATCCTCCGCAGGATGGCGGTAGAGCCTTGAACCCAACCGCTTTTGGTCCAGGATATGCCCGATCAGGCCGATGCTTCTGCCCAGGGCAAACAGCCCATTGAGATAGCCCAGACGCACCACTTCATCGATCTCCGCCTTGCTGAAGGCTCCGCAGGAGGTCATCAGATCCAGGAAGAGAATTCCGATGCAGCCATCCACATTCAAGATCAGATTTCCCTTCTTGGCCGTGGTAAGCTCCTCAACCTGCAGGGCGTAATTGAGCAGCTCTGTGCTCGGGAAGTTCGCCCTGGCGTAGCTTATGAGTAATTGCACGCGCTTGTCCGGGTTCTTGACGCTCTTGATCTTGTGGCCGATGCCCGGGATGTTGATGCCCTTCCTCTTCATGTCGCTGACAAACTGCTCAGGCGTCAGATCCGCCTCTTTAGCGTGCTTGAATTCGCGAGCAGCATCGTCGATGGCACCACCGAAGCGCGGGCCGATGGTCAAGAGGCCGCTACATAGTGATGATATGAGGTCTTTTCCGGCGCATGAAGCCACAATGGCGTTGTGGGCCCCGGATACGGCCGGGCCATGGTCGGCCACGATCTGCAAGACAAGCTCAATGAACCCGGCGGCATAGTCAGGCAGCTCCTTCTTAAACCAGAGCAGTCCGATGACCCCACCGATGCCCATCTTCTCATCCATAACAGCGGATAGCTTCTTTCCGGCATAGAGCACCTCTTCTCCGCTGTCGTCAGATATGGTGCAGATGAATGTGGTCGGCTTTCTGATGTCGCCGGAAGCCAACGCTTTGCTGTAGTCCGCCGGAATTCTTGGTGCTTCGGGCTCAATGAGCGGCAAAACTGAGCCCTGAGAGAGCAGCGTCTCGTATACCTGTCGCACACAATCGCCATAGCCATCGAACGATGTGGGAACATAGGCACCTGCCTCAGAAAAGGCATCATTCTTGGCCTGAGCCGTCTCCTTGTGAGTATCGGCCTTAGCTCCGGCATGGCCAAATTGAACGCTGGCGGGAAGCACGGGCGAGCAGGTTCCCGTCACCCATGCTACCAGCGGCTTTTTGATCTTGCCCTCTTTCAGGGCGGAAATGATCCTGTACTCGTCCTCGCCGCCCAGTTCTCCCAGGCAGGCAATCATCTTGATGGCGGGATTTTCCTCATAGCGCAGAATGTGGTCGAGCATTGTCGAGCCGGGATAGCGATCTCCGCCAATGGCCACGCCCTCGTAAATGCCGTCTGAGTTTCGGGAGATGATGTTGAAGGCCTCATTGAGCATGCCACCCGATTTGGAGACAAAACCAACACATCCCGGCCGGTAGAGCTTGGAGGCGATGATGTTCTCGATGGTCCCGGCGGTATTACCGATACGAAAAGCTCCCGCCGTCATGCCTCCTACCGTTGCCGGACCGATGATGATCTTGCCCTGCTTTTTGGCTGTGGCGCTCATGATCCGCGACTGCCTCTCCGGCACCCCTTCGGCTATGACTGCCACAACGCGAATGCTTTTCTCTGCTATTGCCTCCATGGTGGTATCGAAGGCGGAACGGTGCGAAGCGAAGTTGACCATCACATCGGCTTTTGGATAGGCTTTGGCTGCCAGGGAGATGCTCCTGTACATGGGTAGGATGATCTCTTTGCTTCCCCAAAAGGCCTTGTGAATGCCGGCTCGGCTGGGATTGATGATAGCAGAGATGCTCGGATCGGGGCGATTGCAGATGTAATCGAAGTCCAGCATGCGCTGGATGGCATTGGTCTGATAGCCGTAGACGAAGGCTTTCGTGTTTCTATCAAAGAGAACGTAATTCTGGCTCATGTAGATGCACCATCCAATGCCAGGGGAACAATTCTGGTCATATGCGTCTCAGGTCCGTATACTTCAATGGGCACGCCTAGCCTTCCGCCAACACTCCGCATAAGCTTCAGGCCCTGCTCATAATTGGGGCCGCCTCTCCTCACATAAATCTTGACGCCCGCATCCTGTAGCATTTGCTGGTACTCCTCCAAGGCCATGACCACGCCCTTGAAGGTCTTGGCCACATCTGTGAAGTTGGCAATAGCGCCTCCTATGAGCAGCATCTTTCCGCGGGGGTCAATGCGACGCGTCATCAGGTCCAAAATGGTCCTGGTGTAGTAGTAAGTCTCCTCGGTATTGGGATCGCCGCTGTATTCACCGTAATTGGCCATCTCCTTGGCAAAGCCCAGATCGCAGATGGTATCGGCGTAGATCACGCTCGCCCCGCCTCCGGCCACCATGGTCCAGACCCTTCCTTCCGGATTTAAAATGGTCAGCTTCAAAGAGGCTCCCGTCTTGGAATCAAGATCCTTGATGAACTGCTCTTCCTTGGACAGGCTTCTGCCGAAGGGCTCGGGGAAAGAGAGACCTGACCATCTTTTCCTCTGCCAGTACTCCTCGGCATCATCAAGCTTGGCCACCATATCCAAAGGCACAATTGAGCCGTTATAGAAGGTAAAGGGATTGATCTCCAGATAGGAAAAGCCCGTTTCTGCATAAAAGCGCCACAAAGCCTTGATGAAATTCTCAACGGCGGTGCTCTTTTCCCCTAGATCCCCGGGCAAGCGGGACTTTATATCGACGCCATCTATTCCGGCCAGTACATCGACATGAAAACGAACTACTTTATCCCAATTCTCCTCCACAAAGACGCCGCCTTGCATGGAGAAGAAAATGTTGTCGCCATCGCTGTTCGAGCTGATGGCCACATAAAGCTCCTCTATGTGGGGTATGAAGGGTTCAATTAAGAAATGGGATAGCCTGCCGGTTATGTCTCCAACTGCGACCAATGCACCCATGTTCTCCTGAAGGAATTCCTTCGCCCGATCCCAATCTGCATCCAGAAGAACCAGCCCGTGCTTGCCCCTCTTTCCAAAGAGCTGATCCGGCTTGACGACTAGCCTTGCCGTCTTCAGCCAGGGATGAGTTGATGCCAACTCCTCCAGATCGGTCTCTGGTCCTACAAGGGCGAGTTCGCCCTTATAGGAGAATTCATTGAGGTACTGGGGAAGGAATCCGGCCAGCAAACGCTTTGCATCGTACTCCCTAATGCCTCTTTGTGCCATGTTCAAAACCACCTTCGCCGCCTTAATGATTTTCTTATTTACAAACCTTTCTAAAGGAAAAAGCCTAAAATGGCTCTTGAATGGCGAAATACTCCAGGGGGATCGGCTTACTATGAAGTGTCCTGTTTGCAAAAAAGGCTGCATTCAGCCTGCAATAGAGGTTCTGGCAGAGATCGAGCAAAGGTACCCGGCCTGCCCGGCATGCGCGCCGGAGCCCAATTTAGACAAAACAGCAAGGTCAAAGCTTCTTCCGGAAAGGGTGGAAAGGTGCAGATCCTGCGGCAAAGCAACGCTTGACGGCGTAATGCTCGATGCCCTGCGCTTGCTGCAAGGCTACGGTCTGCGCGATGAAGATGAGACGTTGCGCTCCGTGGGCTCGCCGCTCATTGAGGTCGGCTATCCCCTGGCCTACTCGCCCCGGCTTGGGCCCAGGAGCCTGATACTTTCCGGTGACAGGTACAACAAAGAGGCCGCGGAGGCGATGCTAGAGCAAATTCCGGAGATCAAGGGAGTGATTCTGAGCAGGGGCGTTGCCGGAGTGATCGCCAGAGGGAAAAAGCCCCAGGAGAATTTGCTAATGGCCGGCTGCGACATGCGCGCCGACATCTCTCAAAGCCTCTTTGGGGAAACTGTGATATACAAAAGCCAGTCGCGAATACACATCGAATTTTCCCGGCAGAGCGCCCCCAAGATGAGAATTTTAGAGCAGCTATATTTGCAAGGAAAGCTTCGCGATGTGGTGGATGGGCTCGCGGGTCCGGGAACACTGGGGCTGATGTGCGTTTTAGCCGGGGCCAAGCGCGTGGTGCTCAATGATGCCTGGCTTGCCAGCGTGCAAAACGTGCTGCTCAATCTGGAAGCTAATAGAAGCTTGCTTGGAATCGATGAGATAGAGTATCCGGAAACCTCCAGGAGCACCGTGGGAAAGCAGCCGGTGCTCGTCGGTCGCGCCCATGGGGCCTGTGAGATCGAAGTCTATCACGGCGACCTTTTGAGGCTCTTTTCCAGAGCGCGGCCCGCCGACATTTGTCTGATCGATCACTTTCCCGGTGCTAATACAGCGGAGCTGGAGAGGGCCTGCCGGTGCTGTAAAGAGATAGTAATCGTGTAAAGAATAATAGAGCAATAATTGAGGAACGGTTGAATAATAACAATTAGTGGGACAGCGCGGATTCGAACCGCGGTCCAAGAGTCCCAAACCCTCGAGGATAGACCAGGCTACCCCACTGTCCCAAAATGCAGTAGGCCTACTGGTCTGTGGTCTTTAAAAGGCTTTTGCTAGGCATTTCCTGGGTGCGACCATCAAAGCATTGCGATTCGAGAAAAACCTAATCACAACCTTTTTAAATCCTGCTTTGATAGGGACATCTCATGGGAAAGACAGGAAGCATAGTATGGGTCAAGATTAAGGGTAGAAAGGGTCAGATCCGGCAGGTTACTAAGGCCGAGGCAACTCACAAGAAACCCGGTCCAATGCAAAGATATTCTGCAGCAGGTTCTAGAGTCAAGAAGATTAAGAGATCTGCGAAGGCTACTCAAATCAGAACATGATCTCCCAGGACGTAGTCTTGGTTCGCTACGGGGAGATTACACTAAAAGATAGCTGGACCAGGCAGAACTGGGAACGCATTTTAGCCGGCAATATAGCTTTTTCCTTGCATCGAGCCGGGGTGGAGCATAGAATGGAAAGGGGCGAGGGCAGGATCTTCGTCCATACCTCTGACTCCAGGGCAAGCGAGATTGCGGCACGGGTTTTTGGAGTAGTCTCAACCAGCCCCGCCATAACTGTCGCTTCCGATCTGGAAGAGATAAGCCGGGCGGCAGCGGAGCTGGCGGGCCTGGCCAGGCCTAGAACTTTTGCCATCCGGCCAAGGCGCTCAGGGGTCTCATTCTCCAGCGAACAGATCGGACGGGTCGTGGGCGAAGCGGTTAGAGTTGCGACGCTCTCCGCAGTAGATCTGAATAAGCCGGAACTGGAGATCTTCGTTGAGGCCAGGAAGGATCGAACCCTCATCTTCACCGAGGTTGTGAAGGGCGTGGGCGGCCTGCCCCTGGGCTCGCAGGGCAAGATGTTAGTGCTCATTTCCGGTGGCATTGACTCGCCTGTTGCCGCCTGGATGATGATGAAAAGGGGCTGTCCAGTCACTCTCCTGCATTTCGACTCCCGGCCTTATGCCGATGCCATAGACCAGTCCATGAGATGCGCAAAGGTTTTGGTGGACTGGACGGCAGGCAGGAAGATTGATTTTATCACGATTCCCATCAGCCGGGGAATCGAGAAAATTGCATCTCACTTTCCGAGAGCCACTTGCGTTCTCTGCCGGCGTTTGATGTACCGCATAGCTACAGAGGTCATGCAGATGCAGGGATGCCTGGGCATTGTCACCGGCTATTCCATGGGTCAGGTGGCCTCGCAGACCGCAGATAACATCCTGGCTGAGCAGGCAGCGATCGGAGTTCCAGTCTTCCATCCGCTCATCTCTCTGGACAAAACGGAGATCACTGATCTGGCCAGAAAGGTAGGCACCTACGGCATTGCCGCAGAGACCAAATCCTGCACTGCCGTGCCCAGCAAGCCCATGACCCGGGCCAAGAAGGACGAGATCCTCCAGGCAGAAGAAGAACTGGGGCTCCGGGAAATAGCCAGGGCGCTGGTCAAAGAGATGACGGTAACCAGAATCGGATACCAGGATATTGACGTACGGCAAGAAGGCCGGGAATGATTTGTCCGTTAGCAATATCAACAGTCATTATTGATGATATCTGATCAGTAAGTAATGAACTAACTTAAGGATTACAAACAGTGGTTCTTTTCTAGTCCGGCGCAAAATCCTTAAGGCAATCGATTTTTATGCCACTATTTCATCGCCATTCCCAGACAAATAAAGGCGCAAAACATAAATATTTAAAGAAGAGAGTATAGACATCAATTGTAAATTAATTGATAATGAATGAGGAACAAACCAAATTGATCACATTTGTCGCGAATCCCGTAAAGATGGAAAGAATATTGGCAAATGTATTAGCAACTAACTAAAAATTTAAATTTAAAAATAATAAGTTTCGGAGAGATATGAATGGCTGAAGAAAAAGGAAGTTCCAAAAAAGATGTAAAGGGCACGATGACCGTTCAGGAGGCAGGCAGAAAAGGCGGCACGAAGACCGCCCAGACACACGGTAAGGATTTTTATGAAGAAATCGGCCACAAGGGCGGCCAGAGGGTCAAAGAACTCATTGAAGAAGGAAAGAGATCCAAGGCACTGAGCAGAGAGAAGCAGTAGCGCTTTTTTTTGCAGTATCACAGGGCAAGTCCAGGTAAAGTTAGATTATTTGCCGCTTTGCTGAGACAGGCATCTTGGCCAGGATCATTCCTCGCTTGGTGCGGGTGAGGGCATAGCCGCCTTTGAGCTTTTTGCCCTCGCAGGGAACACTTTCCTAAGAGCACAGGCAAGCTCTTCCAGGCGCACGGGCTTGCAGATATAATCATCCTTGTACTATCTATTTCTCTTTGTTTATTCTCATCTTGGACTCGATAGATACATCCTTATCCAGGCGGTAATCGATATGAACCGTGGTTATTATTCTCGGCACGCCCATCTTTGCCAGCTTTTTATTCGCCATCTCGATCACACTAAAGAGCTGCTCAAAGCTGCTTGCCTCAATGACAGTAGACATGGGTCCGGCAGCAAATTTAATGCCGGAATGTCTTAAAAGCTCATGCACGGCCCGCACATATTGGGAGGCACTCGTTCCCGCGCCCATGGGAATGGTGGCGAAGTCTGCTACAATCATAGTAGTATATTAAATTGCAAAGTATAGAAAAGTTTTGAAAAGATGCCGTCAGGCCGGAATCGGTCCGGACCGAATGGCGCCAATCAAGCAAGCGGGAGAAGAGCAAGAAGCTTCTTTGCCGAGGCTACCGGGTCCTCTGCCTCGTAGACCGATCTGCCCGCGATTAAATAGTCCGCGCCCGCGCACAGAGCCGCGCCAGCGGAGCCGCCCTGGGCGCCTACGCCAGGCGATATGATTATCTGCTCTCCGATGATGGAACGGATCAGCTTAATTCTATCCGGGCGCGTGGCCGGGGCCACCACTCCGGCTGCGCCCACCTCCACCGCCAGCCGGGCCATCTTCTCGGCCAGGGGCGCCATAAACAGCTCCGCGCCGGGGTGGCTCATCTCCGTTACCACATAGAGATCGGCCCCGTGCTCTGCGGCACTCTTGGCGCAGGCTTGCAGGGAATCCTTTCCCGGGAAGGCCTGAGCGATAATGCCGCAGGCTCCCGCACCCAGCACCGCCTGGCAGATGAGCCGGTTGGTGTTGGGTATGTCGGCCACTTTCAGGTCGGCGATGACAGGCAGAGTGGTAGCGATCTCCGTCACGATTCCGAGGCCGGCGGAGAGAATAAGGGGATAGCCGATCTTGATGGCGTCGAAATAGTCTTTGAGCTGTCCGGCTAAGGAAAGGGCCTGCTCTCGGGAGGTGACATCCAGTGCCAGGATCAGCCTTGTCTTTTTCTTCATGCAAGTCAGATTCCTATTAGGTGTTGGGTAATAATGTGTGGGCTCTTCGCTATTTCTCGTGGCTAACCTCAGGTTACTATGTTTTTCCAATTGTTAGTTAGTCGCTCTGTGCGTACTCTGTGAACTCTGTGTCTCTGTGGTTGAAACGTCGTCAGCTACTGGTTATAACCAATGGCGAACGATACTACCACCACAGAGACACAGAGCGCACGGAGGACTCAATTACTCAATTATCCACTCGATACAGCAAGGAACCAATGTAGGTTAGTGCTTACTACTATTAGTTCGTAAGCCATTTCCTTCTCTTGACTAAATGCAGCCGTCGATCAGCACCACAGCTTCTCGCAGATCGCCCACTACCTCGCGCCCAGATCGTTCTCCCTTGCGATCCAGAAAGAGCGCATCAAGACCTGCCTCCAGGGGCGACTCGTAGTCGTAATTGTAGTGATCTCCGATGTGCAGAACCTCAAAGGGCTTGGCGCCCATGTGGGCACAGACCGTGCCGTAGATGAGAGGCGATTTCTTGACCTCCCGGAAATCTGAGGTAGCGGAGAAGGTCTCGCTGAAGTAGTCCGACAGGCCTTCCAGCTCGATGTCGATGAACTCGCGAGCAGCGTTGGATGTCACCACCAGCTCATAGTTTTCGGCGAGAAGATCCAGCACCTCCTGCACCTCAGGATAGGTTTCGATCTCGTCCTCGTACATCTGCAAGAGATCGTCCTTGCCAACCTTTAGCCCGAACCTCTCGATCCAGTACATGAGGTCGTACCACTCCAGCCGATCGCTGCCGATCTTCGTGTACTCGCCGACAACGTAACTCTTGGCAACGGGAAAGTCCAGGCCGGTCTTTTCGGCGTAAAGCATAGGCATGCCTTCCATCCAGACCTTGTCCACGAACCTGGAGTTGACCAGGGTGCCGTCCATGTCCAGGGATATGACGCGAATCATTGATGGTTTAAAGTCTGCTTTTGGGTTATTATCCTTTCCGAAGCGTAAGACCCTTGTATCCCCTTGTCCTTTTTTAAAGCTATGCGCAATTTCATCGTTGTCGGTCACAAGGCCACCACCGCCCCTAATTTCTCATTGGAAGACATCCCCGGCACCTCCGGCCGTCTGGATATTCTCTGCCGCGCCGTCACTGCCGCCTTCGTCATCTCGCACGGCATTCGAAAGGATGTTTGCGTTTACCTGGTGCTGCTGGGCGGGGAGATTCCCAAGACCATACGGCTCGTGGGCGAGACGCTGCGCCATCTCAATCCGGACGAGCGCACCACGGCCGCTCTGCTCAAGAAGGCCCTGGCCGTGCCGGCCACGCCGGAGTGGGCCATGTCCACTTCCGGCATCTTTGTACGCACCGGCAACCTGACGGAGCTGCTGGCCGATCTGAAAGAAACGAAATTGATCTACCTGCGCGAGGACGGCGCGGATATTAGCGGCCTTGATACCGGCAGTCTTTCCGGTGAGGCGGCCTTCATACTGGGAGACCACACCGGCATGACGCCGGAAGAGGAGGCTCTGATCGAGCAGGCCGGGGCAAAGATCGTCTCCCTGGGATCGACCAGCCTGCATGCCGACCATTGCATTGTTCTCTTAAACTGGTTCCTGGACACCAACGTCTTTATGCAGGGATGATGATAATATCGGTTTGAATGAAAATGGAGCTAAGACATGTCTGAATCAAAGAGCCCAATAATCGCAGTGATATTGAACCTCCTCATCGCTGGACTGGGCCACGTTTATTTGGGGTACACCAAGCGAGGAATAGTTCTGTTCTTATTGACCGTCCTGATTGCAGTCATCAGCTCGGGATTGGGCTGGATCGTGGGCGTAATCCTCTGCTCATACGATGCCTGGCAGCTTGCCAAGAATAGACCTGCGCCCTTCGACTTCCTGGCGAAATATATCGACGAATAGATTTCAAAAACTTTATCTTTTTGAATCCTTTTTGCGCTGCAAATAAGTTATCTTGGCTTCCTCATAACGGAAGACGCTCCAATTCCCTCCAGACATGATACAAATCCTCTCCGGGATGGATCAATTGCAAGCTCTAATAAACCAGAAGTGTGAACGCAAGATATGAAGAGTCATTATGAGCGAAGACAATTTAGAGAATCTAGAGAATCCCAAAGACAACATCCTTGACACGGCCCGAAAGATCATCAGCTTCGGCCCCATCTGCGACAATTGCCTGGGCCGCCAGTTTGCCATGCTCTCCACCGGCCTTACCAATGCCGAGCGCGGGTGCTCCCTCAAGACAGCCCTGGCCATGCAGGCCGCCGTCGATGACGACCGCGCCTTGCTTGAAGAGCTGGCCCCCTCCTTCCGATCGGCGCGCCTCAAATTGGGCCGCAAAGATGAGGAGGATGCCCGTTGCACGGTCTGCCTGGGCGAGATGGCCCCCCCAAATCTGGACGCCTGGGCGGACAAAGCGGCTGCTGCCATCGCGGGCCGGGAGATCGAGACCCTGGTGGTGGGGACAAGGATGTCCGGCCTTTTGGCTGAGAACGAGGAATTGCTGCTGGCGGACGGCGGCTCCACCCACGCCGAGCCTTTCAAGTCGGAGCTGAATCGCGAAGTGGGAAAGAGGCTTTCCATCCAGACAGGGAAGACGGTTGATTTGAAGAACCCGGATGTGGTAGTTCACCTCAATTTGGAAAAAGGCGAGGTGGAGCTGCAGATCGCGTCTCTCTTCATTCGCGGGCGCTACCGGAAGCTCGTGCGCGGCATTCCCCAGACACGCTGGCCCTGTCGCGAATGTCGCGGCCGCGGCTGCCCGCGTTGCCAGGGCACGGGCAAAATGTACCAGGAGTCAGTGGATGAGCTGATCCGCCCGGCTGTGATGGCGGCAGCCGCAGCCGAAGACACCGTTTTTCACGGCGCAGGTCGCGAGGACATCGACGCCCGCATGATAGGCACCGGTCGTCCCTTCATTGTCGAGGCGGTGCGCCCTCTCATCAGGACAATCGATCTGGCCGCACTGGAGGCAGAGATCAACCGCCATGCTGCGGGCAAAGTGGAGGTCCTGGGCCTCGCCAAGGCGCATTCTGCAATGGTAGAGAAGATCAAAGAGGCCACATTTGAGAAGACTTACTCCGCCCTGGTAAGGCTTGGTGCCGAGGTTTCAGAAGAAAAGCTTAAATCTGTCCTGAAAGAATTGGAAGGGCCGATCGATCAGCGTACGCCAACCCGCGTGTCTCACCGAAGGGCAGATAAAGTCAGAGTGAGGAAAGTTCACAGCGCTGATCTACTAGAGGTTACGGGCAACTTGGCCCGCATAAATATTAGAGGCGACAGCGGTCTGTATATCAAGGAGCTGATCTCCGGAGACGGAGGCAGAACCCGCCCGAACCTCGCAGAAATCCTTAGAGTCGACGCAATCGTCGAAGAATTAGATGTAATAGATGTAGGTGGAGAATCAGATGGCACATCATCACGGAATGCGGAAGAAGTCAAGAGACAAGCTGAGCAGGACAGTCAGGGCTAGGGGCATATCCCCGGTAGTCAGGGCGATTCAGGAGTTCGAGACGGGCGCAATGGTCCATGTGATCATCGATCCGAGCATACACAAGGGCATGCCTCACCCCAGGTTCCACGGAAAAACGGGCGAGGTTGTAGGAAAGAGAGGTAGAGCCTTTGTCCTGAAGGTCACTGATGGCAACGCCACCAAGACCTTGATCACATTACCAGAACATCTGACGGCACAAAAATAGATGATTGTCAAAAGCATATTGCAGGAGGACATCCTGACCATGGCGGAAGTCAGGGAGATCCTAGACCAGATCCGGCTGAAGCGAGCCGATGAAGAGGAACTGGGTTACGAACTGCGCAGGGCCATCAGACATGCAGACCTCTTTAGCAAGGGCACTGCTGAAGAAAGCCTGGCAATGGTAGCGGAGCTCATGAAGCTGGAAAAGATAAACAAGGTAATTGCCGTAAAGATCGCCGATGTCAGGCCCGTCACGAAGGATGAACTGAGGGCGATTTATGCCAAGGAACGGTTCACCTTAAGCGAAGAAGAGCTCAACAGTATTTTAGAGATAGTATTCAGGGGGTAAAGGCACATGCCTGAGGGGAGACCGCCGAAGAGAGAAGAGGTAGCTAGGATTCTCGATTACCTCCCCTATGGACGTACTCCTGACTCCAGGAGCTACCAAAAGCAACCTCTTATCCAGGCCGTAGGAGAAGCCAACTTCGTTCTCATGGAGATGACACCCAAGGAGAATGTAGTTCCTACAGCCGGAACTCGAGTCTACATCGGCAGCGGTAGTCGTGATATCATAGACCATGTCAATCGCAGAATCGACTATTCAGAGCTGTCTAACAACGCCAAACTCGAGCTAACTTATCAGATTGTGAGCATAGTCCTGGAAAATGAAGCCCGGTTCATCCGATACTTTAACGAGGCCGGACCCATAACCACGCGTATGCACGCTCTGGAGCTATTGCCCGGGATCGGCAAAAAGCTGATGTGGGCGGTGCTCAATGAGCGCAAGAAAGGAGTTTTCAAGAACTTTGCCGATCTGATGGAGAGGGTGAAGGGGTTGCACAATCCCGAGAAGATCATCTACAGGCGCGTCGAGGACGAGCTGATGGATGACAAAATCAAATACCGCGTCTTTACCACAGTGCCCCGCGCGAGATGAAGCTGGGGCAGCATTTTCTCATGGATCGCGCTGCCATATCGCGCATCGCGAACTATGCCGATCTGGGACCGCAGGACAGTGTGCTGGAGATTGGACCGGGGTCTGGAAATCTCACCGAGGCGCTGGCCTCTCGAGCCGGCCATGTTTGTGCGGTGGAGATAGATCCCGATCTGGCCGCGCAGCTTTCCGGCCGCTTTTCTAACGTCCAGGTGATAATGGGCGATGCACTGAAGGTACAGCTTCCCCCTTACAATAAGATCGTCTCCAATTTTCCCTATCAGATCTCGTCTAAGATCACCTACCGTTTGCTCTCCCGGCCCTTTGAGACGGCAGTTTTGATGTACCAGTGGGAGTTTGCAGAGCGTATGGCAGCAGCCGTCGGCAGCGAGGAGTACGGCCGTCTGGCCATGGTCGCGGGCTTCTTCTGCCGCATCGAGATTTTGGAGAAGGTCTCCAAGATGGCCTTTCGACCTGTGCCCCAGGTTGACTCAGCAGTCGTGCGGCTACAGCCCCGATCGGATCGGCCTCTGGCGGACGGGGCGGATTTCATGAGGCTGGCCGAGGGGCTCTTCAACAATAGACGCAAAAAAGTAAAGAAGGGCCTGGCGGCATTGGGAGCAGGCCCGCGGGCAATAGCGGAGCTGGATGCCACCCTTTTGGAGAGAAGGCCGGAGGATCTAACGCCGGATGAGGCGGCAAGCCTTGTCGGGGCCATATCCAAGAATCCAGCTCATGAGTGATCATAGACTACTACCACGCTCACCACAAAGACACAAAGGCACAAAGACGACTCTGCTAAGATGCTTCCTCGCTACGGTTAGATCCCTTGAATCACGGATTTAATTATCGCAAGCAGATGAGACCGAACCACAGAGGCAAAATCTAGTGGTTTGTTTCCACCATAAATGCAAACACTAAAATAAATCTACGCCGTTGCACCGGCTGATCTCTCATGTCCTCTCCCAAATCCAGCAAGAATATACTACTATTAGGTTTTGTCAGCCTGCTTAACGACATCAGCAGCGAGATCATTCAGCCCATTCTCCCGCTCTTTATCGCCTCTTTGGGAGGCGGCTCCATGGCCGTTGGTCTCATCGGTGGCATAAGCGACGGCTTGCCCAGCCTGCTCAAGGTTCTAGCCGGATACTGGTCCGACCGGCTGGGCAAGAGAAAACCGCTGGTGGTGGCCGGTTATGCACTTTCGGCGGTGGGCAAGCTCTTTTTACCCGCGGCCACCTCCTGGCAGCAAGTCTTCCTGCTCAAGACCCTGGAGAGAAGCGGCAAAGGAGTGCGCTCTGCTCCCAGGGACGCCATGATCTCCGAGTCGGCTGAAGAAGGCAGGCGAGGAAGGGGCTTTGGGCTACATAGAGCCATGGACTCCACGGGCGCGGTTATCGGCTCGATCCTGGCCTATCTTCTCTGGCAGGAGGGCATGAGCTACAGCTCCATATTCATGGTGGCAGGGGTACTGTCCGTGCTGGCTCTGCTTCCTTTCTACAGTGTAAAAGAGAGCTTTCGAGCTCCGAGCTGCATGGTCAGACTGAAGCTCTCCGATCTTTCGCCGGAGCTACGCCGTTTCCTGGGTCTAGCCGGTCTTTTCGCTTTAGGCAACTTCAGCTACATGTTCTTCATCCTGCGCGCCCAGGGGCTTTTTTCAGGGGCAGAGGCGGTGGCCGCGCCCCTTCTGCTTTATGCGCTCTTCAACTTAGTCTACGCCCTGCTGGCGTTGCCCGTTGGTATCTGGTCGGACCGGGTGGGCCGGAGAAAAGTCCTGGCCCTGGGATACGCCCTCTTTGCCCTGACTGCCCTGGGATTTGCCTTCGTCACCTCTTTAGCGGGCCTGATAGCTCTCTTTGCCCTCTACGGGCTGGTCTATGCACTGGTGGACGGCTCGGAGAGAGCTTATGTATCCGACCTGAGCATCGCCAGTATGCGCGGCAGCTCTCTGGGGATTTATTACGGAGCCATTGGTGTGGTGGCTATTTTATCCAGCCTCCTGGCCGGAGCCCTCTGGGCCTGGTGGGGGGCAGAGGCGACATTCATCTTCGGGGCGGGAGCGGCGACGCTGGCGGCGGTGGGGCTGCTGGGGATGAAAAAGACGGACGCTTTGGCAATACCTTAAATAAATACGGTGCATAAGTAATAACCATGTCCATGGAAGATACGCAAAAGCGGCTGAAGGAATTACTTTCCAAAGGTGTGTCTGAAGAGCTAATGCTCCGGCAGCTCAGCCTGGCGGATGGATGCGGACTCAAAGTATTCTGCGAGCAGCAGATCGTTCCCGGCACAGAAAAGAAGATACACCGCTGGTGCGGATATATCACTCACTGCGACGACCCTGCGGAGAGCATACCGGAGACCGTCTACGGCGCCTGGATGGATGGAGGCTGCCCGGGAAAGTGATTAGATATTCTTAACAGTGAGGAGAGACATTATATTTTTATGGATTTCAATGTTAAAGTAAACGAGGACCTAAAATTAACATCCCTCACAGAAATCGACCTGCACTCTCTGGCAGAGATAAGAGATACGAAGGATACCTTCCTGACAATCTATTTTGGAGCTACGGGAAGGGATCGCGACCAATCCTTTGTAGCATCAAGGCTGAGTATCATTCAGAAAGCCATGCCAAAAGATCTATTGGAGGCTTTTCAAGAGACGCTTGGCATGGTAGAGGCCGCTCTGTCAGCACCAGGCATAAAAGGTGAACGTGGCCGGGTCATCTTTGCCTCAGCCACCGCCGGCTTCCTGCACGTCTACAGATTGAGCGTGGAGCCGGAGCCGCTCGTTGTTTATGATATCTCGCCGTTTCTTCTCCCCCTGGCAAAGCTGAAGGAAGAGTACGAGGACTACGGCCTTTTGCTCATCGACTCTCAGGAGGCAAGGCTCTTTTTGGTGAGGTCTAACTTGCTGGAGGAGAACGAGAATGCCTCCATAGACCTCATGAACAAGCACAAGAAAGGAGGTTGGAGCCAGATGCGCTACAACCGCCTCAGAAGGGGGCAGATCGATTCCTTCTTCACCCAGCTTATAGAAGATTTGCAGAAGAACGAAGATCTGACCAAGATGCGCGGCCTGGTGGTGGCCGGTCCGGGCGAGGCCAAGGGCCAGCTTGTAGAGATGATGCCTCAAGCCCTGAAGGATAAGGTCATAGGAACTGTGGATATCTCTATGGATGCATCCTCGAAAGACCTGTTGAATCTAGGCAAGGATTTTGCCCATGAGGACCAGCTTTCCCGGGAAAAAGTTCTGGCTGAAAGGCTGAAAGAAGCCGTGCTGCGTGGTCATCCTGCTGCCTGTGGTCTGGCGGAAGTTGGGAATGCTCTAAAGGATGGACGTGTGAATTACCTTTTGATCTCGGAAGGCTTTGCCCTGCCTGGAATGATCTGCACGAGCTGCCAGCAAATCGATTCAGAGGGAGATAAGTGCCCCACCTGCGGCGGGGAGGCAGCGGCACTCAGCCTGGAAAGCCTCTATGAGTTGGCAGAGAGAATGGGCGCAGAAGTGGCTTTGGTAGAGGACGACGCTTTCCTGGAAAGCATTGGGAATATAGGGGCAATACTCAGGTACTGAAAGGATTTTAGTAGTGGGGCAAGAATTGCCCCTGCTTTTTCCCTCACATCCCCAGGCGGATGTGCTTCGTCTCCAAATAAGCCTCCAGGCCATGGTGCCCCAGCTCTCGCCCCAGGCCGCTCTCCTTCCATCCGCCAAAGGGCGCTTGCAGATCCACCACATTGTTCACATTAACCCCGATGCCTCCTGCCTCCAGCCCTTCTGCAGCACGTAGCGCCGTCTTGAGGTCATTGGTAAAGACGTAGGCGGCCAGGCCGTACTCGCTGTCGTTAGCGAGAGCTACGGCCTCCTCCAGCGTCTTGAATTTCATGATGGGAGCCACCGGTCCAAAGGTCTCCTCTCGCATAACTCGCATGCAGTGGTCAGCTTCACCCAGCACCGTGGGCTGGAAGAAGTAACCCTTCAGATAAGCCTCGCCCCTCGGCTCACTGCCGCCCGAAAGAAGCTCTGCACCTTTTTCAAGCGCGTCGGCCACATGATCCTTGGTCCTCTCCCGCTGCGCCCCGCTGAACATGGGCCCCAGATCCACATCCGGCTGCAGGCCATCGCCGATCTTGAGCCGCTCGGCTCGCCTGACCAATTCCTCTGTGAACGGCTCGGCCACATCTTCCGCCACATAAATTCGATTGACACTGATGCAGATCTGGCCCATGTTGGAGAAGGCACGCTGGGCGGCCGCTGTGGCGGCGGCCTCTAAGTCGGCGTCCGGGCAGACGATAAAGGGCGACTGACCGCCCAGCTCCAGGGAGACGCGCTTGATGTGCGCTGCCGCGTGAGCCATAATCTCGCGACCGGTCTGTGTCTCTCCGGTAAAGGCGATCTTTCGGGAGATGGGATTTTCCACCAATTCCGCACCCACCTCGCTCCCAGGCCCGTGCACTACGTTCGCCGCGCCCGCGGGAAGGCCAGCTTCGCTCACCGCCCGCACAAACTCTGTGGCCGCCAGCGGGGCCTTGCTAGGCGGTTTGGCCACGAAGGTGCAGCCCGCGGCAAGGCAGGGGCCGACCTTCCAGGCCAAAAGATCCACGGGAAAGTTCCAGGGGGTGATGAGAGCGGCAACGCCCACCGGCTGCCGGAGCACGATGCTGCGGCTGTGCGAGGAAGTGATCCACTCGCCAAAGTTTCTTTTGCCTTCTTCTGCGTAAAAATCGAGAACGTCCGCCGAGGAGAGCAACTCCATTTTAGCGTTCTTGAGGGGCTTGCCCATCTCCAGAGTCAGCAGCCTGGCTATTTGCTCGGCTCGCTGCCGTACTAAGTGCGCAGCAGCGTGCAAGATCTTAGCCCGCTCTTGGCTGGAGGTTGCCGACCAGATGGGGAAAGCCTTCTTGGCCGCCTGCAAGGCCTGGCAAGCATCCAGGCGCGTGCCCACGGCCACTTGAGCCACCGGCTCCTGGTTGGCCGGGTTGTAGATGATTTCAACTCTACCGGATAAGGAGGCGACATCTTCTCCGTTGATGAGCATTTGTGATTGGTGCATAAACGACCTCTTTGTTGCTTGTCTCTGTTACTCACGTGCATCTATAATTTTGCTTTTTCATCTGTCAATGTATTATTAATATTAAGGGTATTATATGACAGTAAAAGATAAGAAACTGTATGACTCTTGGAGAGATGAAATATGAATGGTTTTGTCGAATCTATTGATTCATGGCGAGATTTCTACATGCTGACAGGTTCAGCATCTGCAACCCTTGTTGGTTTGATCTTTGTTGCAGTTACATTGCATATTGATGTCATAGCCGAGGCAAAAAAGTCAAGCGACATTCGCATGCTGGCCGAAGAAATATTTATAAATTTCTTGATGATTTTATCTTTTGCTTTCATTTTCACGGTCCCTTCCGATACACCCTCTGGAATCGGATATCCGCTTCTCATTCTGGGAACGATACAAATAGTGCATACATCCGCTTTGTGGCTGAGATTCTTAAGAAGCAAGGGCGAGAATAGAGCCTTCACATCAAGCATGATCTTGAGAGGACTATTGATTCCCAATACGATCTGTTACTTGACTTTGATAGTTATCGGGGCAGATGTCCTGCAGGGAAAGACTCGATACCTGGGTTGGATGGTGATGGTAATAGTATGGTTGATCATCGCCGCTGTCGAGAATACCTGGCATTTGATGATGAGAGTTGCCGAGCTGAAGCGAAACCGCTGAAAAAGTATTTAGGCTTGAATGGCTAGCGTTGTTCTCGATGCAGCCGCATAGAATTGGGGGACGTGCACTCTGAACGACGATCTCTGGGTCATCTCATTCCTGGGCAAAGATCGACCGGGACTGATTCGCGATATCCTGGAGGAGCCAGCCCAGCAGAATGTAAATATCGTGGATATGGATCAGCGGGTGATGCAGGGCATATTCGTCATGTCTGTGGTAGCTGATTTTGCCAATGCGCGCGTCACGGCCAGCGAGTTGCAAGCATGGCTGCAAAGAAAGGCCGACGATCTCGGCATTCAATTCAACTTCCTGCCCCTGGGCCAGTACCGGGGCCGGCGCAAATCGAAGAAGAGCCTGCATGTGGTCACCATTCTGGCCAAAGACCGGCCGGGCATCATCCGCGATGCGGCAAACGTGGCTGCTGGAAATGAGATCAATATCGAAAGGGCATCGGTCACGGCCCGGGGGGATCTCATCTCCATTGAATTTCTCATGGACTTTTCCGATTGCGATGAGGATGAATGCAAAGCCAGGCTCAAGAAGGATTGCGAGCTTCTAGGCCTTGATGTGGTGATTCAGGATCTGGGGCGCTCTCGCAAAGAGAAGCGGCTTATCGTTTTTGACATGGACATGACCATTGTCGATTTCGAGATCATCAACAAGCTGGCCGGATTTGCTGGAGTGGACGAGCAGGTAAAAGCGATAACGGAAATGGCCATGAACGGGGAGATGGACTTCAAAGAGTCGCTGCGCCAGAGGGTGCGCCTCCTCAAGGGAATGCCAGAGAGAACCTTGCAGGAGATCGCTTCCGATCTGCGTCTTACCCCTGGATCGGAGGAGCTGCTACATCATCTAAAGCACCTGGGCTACAAGATCGCACTCATCAGCGGCGGATTTACCTATTTTACCGATGTGCTCAAAGAGCAGCTGGGCTTTGACTACACCTTTGCCAATGAACTGATGATCGAGAACGGCTTTGTAACCGGCGAGATCAAAGGAGATATCATCGATGCCGAGGCCAAGGGGCGCATCATCTACCGGCTGGCGGAGCTGGAGAATATCAGTTCGGACAATATTGTGGCCGTGGGCGACGGAGCCAACGACTGCCTTATGATCGAGAACGCAGGCCTTGGTGTAGCCTTCAATGCCAAAGAGGTCTTAAAGAAGGTATCGGACGGGTCACTTTCCCGAGAGAACCTGCTGGGGCTGCTTAATGTTCTGGGCCTGGCGGATAAAGATAAAGAGATGCCTTAATTTTTAGTTGTGGCCATTTATCCCTTCCTTATAGAGTACAGGATAATAAGAGCGTCGGAGCACTTGGGCATGGGGCAAAGGGAGGCCGGAAGCCCACTAATTTGCGACAGCTCCACCCAATAGAAAGTTAGGTGACCACGGCAGCGATCTGCAGCTTGGCTTTTTCGGGCACATAGCAGCCCGATCGACCATGAGACTTTCCAAGCTGAAAAGTGAAGCCGTTTCTAATTTGAAAACGGGACTTCTGGAGCACTACCTGGTTCTTTTAGAGCTGGCACCCAAAGGACGAAAGCTCTCTTTCCTGGACATCGAGGTAGAAGCACTTGTCCAGGCTTCCGGCAATCTCGGCTAAAGCGGCCATCAAGGCTCTGGATCATTTTGGATTTAAGGTCTATCGCCAGACCGGAAGCCATATTCACCACTGGAATGAAGAAAGAAATCTTGTCGTTACCGTGCCGAACCACCCGGAGCTGGCGAAGGGCACATTGATCTCGATCATTAAGCAGGCGAAGCTGGAAAGAAAAGAATTCATTGCCGCCTTGAAGGAATAGAACCACAGGTAACAACAAGCCCTCGCCTGACGTCGCCAGGGGCGCGCGCCCATGCGTGTGGCCTCCCGAGGGGAGCGGAGGTGCATGCGAGCATGCGGAAAATGGGGGCTGGTTTCGTGGAGACGATGGCAGTTTGCTATTATTATTAGCATATAATTATAGCTAAGGAATATTGAGGATTCCTATAAACCTG